>Ga0209463_1000205_pt1 | contig 55834 bp, 51 predicted proteins | sample AgamicMgSfrz_FD_187169 | JGI IMG/M metagenome (GOLD analysis project Ga0209463, IMG submission 187169) | Agave microbial communities from Guanajuato, Mexico - Mg.Sf.rz (SPAdes) (version 2) | ecosystem: Host-associated > Plants > Phyllosphere > Phylloplane/Leaf | place: Guanajuato, Mexico...
ATGAGCGATGGATGAACAAAAGCTGAATTATATTTTATCTGCCTTAAAAGGGATCGACTATGGATCAGTGGTCATCACCATTCATAATGGACATATTACACAGGTCGATACGACCAAAAAGACTCGGTTCCCCGCTCATCAGGAGAATCTCCGGGTCCAGCAAGGAAATCGGAGTCACTATCGTTCATGACGGATTGCAATATGGTAAAAAGCTGATGGAGGCCGTCAGCTTTTTTGTTTTGTCTTATTTTCTCTCCGTTTTAAAACCTCTGCTGCCTTTTATTCGTCTATTCGTATGAACGTCAAGGAATCTTGACTGAATAGAGAGACTCCGCTACTTTAAGAGGAGTCATCCGAACAGATCATTTACTTGAGCCTGTAAGGATTGGATAGGAGTTGATATGAGATGTTAGAGAAAGATCACGATCAGGGGACATCTGAAAAGAAAAATGAAGAGTCATCAATAGATCAAGAAACAAGGCAATCCCGCCTCAGCCGCAGTGCTGCGAAACGTGGAAGAACCTCAAAATCAGCGGATGATGAGCGTTCAGCTATCCAGCGTATACTGCAAGGTGTAGGAGGCGCGTTTAAGCGTTATGGTTCATATGGACTGGCGATGTTAAAATCACCGAGCCGGGCCATCAATCAAGCGGAAACATTGCGTATGAAGTACGCCTGGATCTCGATTGTGTTATTCAGCGTGTTTTTTGCTTTAGGCAACTATGTTCAATTAAAGGCGTCAAAGACCCGTTTATTAGGCTTTGGCATTCATTATTCTTTTGGTGACGCCTTTTTGAGGATTGCAGTTTTTACACTCATTGTGTTGACATTGATGATGGTCACTGTCTGGCTGCTCGGAAAGTACTTGCTAAAAGGAAACATATCACTGAAAGAAGTGATCATGAAGTTTGGTGCTGCGCTTGTGCCGGTGTTGGTTTTATCCATCCTTTGGCTTGTATTTGCCATGCTGAATATTCCATATGTGACCGTCATATTATCCGTGATGATGTTTGTCGGTCTCCAGTTGATTGCGGTCGTGCTCTTTCGCTCGATTCAGTCGGAGCATGATGCCGCATGTGGAGATTTGATGTATGCGGGCTGGATCTTTTTATTGGTTGAGCTTGTCATTATTGCGCTGCTCTGGGGCATAGTCGGTGAGTATTTGATTCCATCACTTGTTCCTGTTCGATTTGGATAAAACACACTGAAAACCTCCTTTTTTGAAAAAGGGGGTTTTCATGTTGAGAAGAGAAAAAAATGGGTAAACTCTTGGTAACAAAGACCACCCTTGTTGTCGAAAGATATATGTGTTTTGATTGCGTAAATTTGATTGTATCAAGGGTTGTTCTCTAGTAGAATATGTGGTGCTTTATTTGATTTTTTAGTGCGGGGGGTTCGAATCGTGCTTCAACAACTTTTATCCAATGCGTTCACCATGGTTTTAATCATTTTAGTGATTAATATTGTCTATGTGTCTTTTTCCACCATGCGTTTGATTTTAACGATGAAAGGCAGACGGTACGCAGCTGCTTTTGCGGGTACGATCGAAATGCTCATTTATGTCATTGGATTAAGTATCGTTCTAGATAACTTAGATCAAATACAAAATGTCATTGCGTATGCCCTAGGTTATGGAATGGGGATCATTGTCGGGATGAAAATTGAAGAGAAGCTGGCACTTGGCTACACAACTGTTAACGTGATCACAAAAGAATTGGATGTCGATCTCCCAAAACAATTAAGAGAAAAAGGATATGGTGTCACCAGCTGGGTAGCAGGCGGTCTTGAAGGAGACCGGACAGCATTGCAAATTTTAACACCGAGAAAATATGAACTGCAATTATATGAAACGATTAAAACGCTGGATTCAAAGGCGTTTATCATTTCATATGAGCCCAAATCGATTCACGGCGGCTTCTGGGTGAAGGCTGTGAAGAAAAGGAGAATTAAAGAATGACCGCAAAACCAAAGAAGAAAAAATTCTATGTGGAAGACAACATGACGATTGATCAAGTGTTGTCCCAGATGGCAGCGGAAGGCTACTCACCTGTCCGTCGAATGGAGGAACCGATTTTTCAGGAAAAGAAGGAAAATGGGTCGATTCAGATCATTCCGATTGGGAAAAAAATCGTATTCGAAGGAAAAATAGTCTAAATCCGAACATTAAAACGACGACTTCATAGATTGTTCGATAAATCCGTTGACATCATGAACATCCGTTGTTAAGATAAACATGAAATCAAAACACGAGCCTCATATAATCTTGGGAATATGGCCCATAAGTTTCTACCCAGTTACCGTAAATGACTGGACTATGCAGGATAGTGAACAAAACTGACATGGCGTTTCAAAAGCGAACAGCGCTTACCATGGCCCGGTTTGTGTTGCTTCCTAACATTGCAATACAGACCGGGCCTTTTTGTTCGGCGTTTGACAAGCTACTTAGGTTTGGGAAGCGTGTCAAACGATACAAAATCGAATAACAGCTTAAAGGTGGGGACAAAATGAAGCCGCTTGTAGGTGTCATCATGGGAAGTACATCTGATTGGGAAACAATGAAAAATGCGTGCGACATCTTAGAGGAATTAAACATTCCGTATGAAAAACAGGTGGTATCCGCACACCGGACACCTGACTTGATGTTTGAATATGCGACTGAAGCAAGAGGTAAAGGACTAAAGGTCATCATTGCCGGTGCTGGAGGCGCAGCACATTTACCGGGGATGGTCGCAGCAAAAACGACACTGCCGGTCATTGGTGTGCCTGTACAATCAAAAGCACTAAACGGGCTGGATTCCTTATTATCCATCGTTCAAATGCCAGGCGGTGTACCAGTTGCTACAGTAGCAATTGGCAAAGCCGGTGCAACAAATGCAGGCCTTCTTGCTGCCCAAATGATTTCAGCATTTGATAAAAAGATCGCAGCTCGCCTTGAAGAAAGAAGAGAGCAGACAAAACAGACTGTACTAGAAAGCAGTGATCAGCTTGGCTAAGCAGACCATTTTTCCAAACGCAACTATCGGGATCATTGGCGGCGGACAGCTTGGCAGATATATGGCTGTCAGCGCAAAGCAAATGGGGTACCGGGCAGCAGTTCTTGATCCAGTCGCACAATCTCCTTGCGGACAGGTTGCCGATAAAGAAATCACAGCCGCATATAGTGATCTTGAAGCGATTCGAAAGCTGGCAGAAATCAGCGATGTGGTGACTTATGAGTTTGAAAATATTGATTATGATGCACTCAATCAGCTGAAGGAAGAAGCCTATTTACCACAAGGAAGCGACCTTCTTCTTTTAACTCAAAATCGTGAGACCGAGAAAAAAGGAATTGTAGACGCAGGCTGTGAAGTCGCACCTTACCGCATTATTCATGATGAAAAAGAGCTGGAAGATGCAGTGGACGTGCTCGGTTTGCCAGCCGTGCTGAAAACTTGCAGAGGCGGCTACGACGGAAAAGGACAGTATGTCATGAAAGAAAAAGGACAGCTTCAGAAAGCAGCTGCACTGCTCACACATGGAACTTGTATTTTAGAAAGCTGGGTTCCATTCCAAATGGAGCTCTCAGTGATCGTCACTCGTTCTGTTCATGGAGAGATTGCAGTATTCCCAGTCGCTGAGAACATTCATAAGCATAATGTTTTGTTCCAAAGCATTGTGCCTGCAAGGGTAGAGAACCGCATTCAGGAGAAGGCGAAAGAACTGGCTACAACACTGGCTGAAAAGCTGGGGCTGGTTGGTACTCTTGCTGTAGAACTGTTCCTGACAAATGACGGAAAGCTGCTCGTTAATGAACTGGCACCGCGCCCGCATAATTCTGGTCATTATACACTCGATTTATGTGAGACGAGTCAGTTTGAACAGCATGTCCGTGCTATATGTGGTTTGCCGCTTGGCGGTACAGCCCTTTTATCAGAGGGAATGATGGTGAATTTATTAGGCGATGAAGTGGACATTCCAAAAGAGCATCCTGAGCTTCTCAAAGAAGCGAAGCTTTATCTATATGGAAAGCATGAAGTAAAAGCCGGCCGCAAGATGGGGCATATGACGTTTATGAAACAGCTCGATGATGAGTGGATGACAAACATCACAAAGATATGGACTGAAAGAGATGGAGGAAACGGGAAATGATCGAACGTTACGCACGACCAGAAATGTCAGCAATCTGGACAGAGGAAAACAAATTTAATGCATGGCTTGAAGTAGAAATTCTCGCTTGTGAAGCTTGGGCAGAGCTTGGTGTTATTCCAAAAGAAGACGTTGTGACAATGCGCAAAAATGCAAGCTTTGATATTGGACGTATTTTAGAGATTGAACAAGACACGCGCCACGACGTGGTTGCCTTTACGCGTGCTGTCTCTGAATCTCTAGGAGAAGAAAGAAAGTGGGTTCATTACGGATTAACATCGACAGACGTAGTGGATACGGCGCTTTCATATCTATTAAAACAGGCGAACGATATCCTGCTCAAGGACATTGAGAGATTTGTTGACATACTAAAAGAAAAAGCAAAAGAGCACAAATATACCGTCATGATGGGTCGTACACACGGTGTACACGCTGAACCGACAACATTTGGCCTGAAGCTTGGTCTTTGGTACGAAGAAATGAAGCGTAACCTAGAACGTTTTAAACAAGCAAAATCTGGCATTGAATACGGAAAAATCTCTGGAGCTGTTGGCACATATGCAAACATCGACCCGTTTGTTGAGCAATATGTATGTGAGAAACTTGGCATCAAAGCTGCACCAATTTCAACCCAAACCTTGCAGCGTGACCGCCATGCAGATTACATGGCTACTCTTGCTTTAGTCGCAACGAGCATTGAGAAATTTGCTGTTGAAATTCGTGGTCTTCAAAAGAGTGAAACACGTGAAGTAGAAGAGTTCTTTGCAAAAGGACAAAAAGGATCATCAGCGATGCCGCATAAGCGTAACCCAATCGGCTCTGAAAATATGACGGGAATTGCCCGCGTGATCCGTGGATATATGCTGACAGCTTATGAAAATGTACCGCTTTGGCACGAGCGTGATATTTCTCATTCATCTGCTGAGCGCATCATTTTACCAGATGCAACGATTGCACTGAACTATATGCTCAACCGTTTCTCAAACATCGTGAAAAACTTAACGGTTTTCCCTGAAAACATGAAGCGCAACATGGACCGCACACTTGGCTTAATTTACTCACAGCGCGTTCTTCTTGCATTAATCGATACAGGCATGGCACGTGAAGAGGCATATGACACGGTTCAGCCAAAGGCAATGGAAGCGTGGGAGAAACAAGTACCGTTCCGTTCATTAGTAGAAGCAGAAGAAAAAATCACGTCACGCTTAACACCTGAACAAATCGCTGACTGCTTCGATTACAACTATCATTTGAAAAATGTCGATATGATTTTCGAACGTCTAGGTCTTGCGTAAGAAATGGGCCGCCTGCTTGCCAGGCACCCAATCCTGAAAATTGCCAACATTCAAATTAGGAGGCCAACCTGAATGACTGTGAAACAAGAACTTCTCTACGAAGGCAAAGCGAAAAAAATCTATCAGACCGATGACGAGCATATTTTATATGTTGAATATAAAGACTCAGCTACAGCATTTAACGGTGAAAAGAAAGCTGAAATCGAAGGCAAAGGCAGACTAAATAACGAAATTTCGAGCTTAATCTTTCAAATGCTGCATGAAAAAGGGATCAACAATCACTTTGTGAAACGTCTTTCTGAAACAGAGCAGCTCATTCAAAAGGTGCAGATTGTTCCGCTTGAAGTGGTTGTACGTAATGTGGTGGCAGGCAGTATGTCGAAACGCCTCGGCATTCCAGAGGGAACGAAACTGGACACACCTTTGATTGAGTTTTACTACAAAGATGATGCGCTCGGCGATCCGCTCATTACAGAAGATTATATCCGCATTTTAGATGCAGCGACACCTGAGCAGGTCGAGGAAATGAAACAGATCACAAGACAAGTGAATGAAGAATTAAAGCAAATCTTCTCAGACTGTCATGTGAATTTAATTGATTTCAAGCTTGAATTCGGAATAGATCACGAGAATCGTATTTTACTAGCTGATGAGATTTCACCTGATACGTGCAGGCTTTGGGACAAAGAGACAAACGAAAAGCTTGATAAAGACGTGTTCAGACGAAACCTGGGCGGCTTAACGAATGCATACGAAGAAATTTTCAAAAGACTTGGAGGCCATAAACATGTATAAAGTGAAAATTTTTGTCAGCTTAAAAGAGAGCGTTCTTGATCCACAAGGAAGTGCCGTGCAGCACGCTTTGCACAGCATGTCTTATCAGGAAGTAAAGGATGTTCGTATCGGGAAATACATGGAGCTTGTCATTGAAAAATCAGATCGTGATTTAGACACAGTCGTCAAAGAAATGTGCGAAAAATTACTGGCCAACACGGTGATTGAAGATTACCGCTATGAGGTGGAGGAGGTTGTCGCACAGTGAAGTTTGCAGTGATCGTCTTGCCTGGCTCTAACTGTGATATCGATATGTACCATGCGATTCAAGATGAGTTAGGTGAACAAGTTGAATATGTATGGCACGATGAAACGAGTCTTGACGGATTTGACGGTGTACTCGTACCAGGCGGTTTCTCTTATGGGGATTACTTAAGATGTGGTGCGATCGCCCGCTTCTCGAACATCATGCCGGCGGTGAAAAAAGCAGCTGAGGAAGGAAAACCTGTTCTGGGTGTTTGTAACGGGTTCCAAATTCTTCAGGAGCTTGGCATTCTTCCGGGTGCGATGAGACGAAATAAAGACTTGAAATTTATCTGTCGTCCAGTTGAACTCATTGTAGAAAACAACGAAACGCCATTTACAAGCGGTTATCAAAAAGGTGAATCCATTACGATTCCTGTAGCGCACGGTGAAGGCAACTTCTACTGTGACGAAGACACTCTAGCGAAGCTCATTGAACGCGGCCAAATCGCTTTCACTTATGGAGACGATATTAACGGCAGTGTGAATCGTATTGCAGGTGTAACGAATGAAGAGGGCAATGTACTCGGCATGATGCCGCACCCTGAGCGCGCGGTTGATTCATTACTAGGCAGCGCAGACGGACTTAAATTGTTTCAATCTATCGTGAAAAATTGGAGGGACACTCATGTCACTACTGCTTGAACCAAGTCACAAGCAAATTAAAGAAGAGAAATTGTATCAGCAAATGGGGTTGAGTGATGAAGAATTCGCTTTAATCGAATCCATTATTGGCAGGCTGCCAAACTACACAGAAACGGGCATTTTTTCTGTCATGTGGTCAGAGCATTGCAGTTATAAAAACTCAAAGCCTGTTTTAAGCAAATTCCCGACAAAAGGAGAGCACGTCCTTCAAGGTCCTGGGGAAGGCGCTGGAATCGTTGATATTGGAGACAACCAAGCGGTTGTATTTAAAATCGAATCACATAACCATCCATCTGCAATTGAACCGTATCAAGGAGCGGCGACAGGTGTCGGCGGAATTATCCGTGATGTATTCTCCATGGGTGCGCGTCCAATTGCTGTATTAAACTCTCTTCGTTTTGGTGAACTGACTTCACCGCGCGTGAAGTACTTGTTTGAAGAAGTAGTGGCAGGGATCGCAGGCTATGGAAACTGTATCGGAATTCCAACAGTCGGCGGAGAGGTTCATTTCGATCAAAGCTATGAAGGCAACCCGCTCGTAAATGCGATGTGTGTTGGATTAATCAACCATGAGGACATCAAAAAAGGGCAGGCCAAAGGTGTCGGCAACACGGTCATGTACGTTGGTGCCAAAACGGGACGTGACGGGATTCACGGTGCAACATTTGCATCTGAGGAATTTTCTGATGAATCAGAAGAAAAACGCTCAGCTGTTCAAGTCGGTGATCCGTTCATGGAAAAACTGCTGCTTGAAGCGTGCCTTGAAGTCATCAAAAACGATGCACTCGTTGGGATTCAGGATATGGGAGCGGCTGGCTTAACAAGCTCAAGTGCGGAAATGGCGAGTAAAGCAGGTTCTGGTATCGAGATGAACCTAGACCTTATCCCGCAGCGTGAAACAGGCATGTCAGCATATGAAATGATGCTGTCTGAATCTCAAGAGAGAATGCTTTTGGTCATTGAAAAAGGCCGTGAACAAGAAATTATTGATATTTTTGAAAAATACGATCTTGAAGCGGTATCAGTCGGTCATGTGACAGACGATAAAATGCTTCGTTTACTTCATCAAGGTGAAGTGGTATGTGAGCTTCCTGTTGATGCCCTTGCAGAAGAAGCGCCGGTTTATCACAAACCTTCAAGTGAACCTGCATACTATCGTGAGTTTTTAGAAACAAAAGTGGAAGCACCTGCTATCGCAGATGCAGCCGACACGTTAAAGCAGCTCCTTCAGCAGCCAACAATTGCAAGTAAAGAATGGGTTTATGATCAATATGACTACATGGTTCGGACAAATACAGTCGTTGCACCAGGCTCTGATGCGGGCGTTTTAAGAATTCGCGGAACGAAAAAAGCCCTTGCGATGACAACCGATTGTAACGCACGTTATCTTTACCTTGATCCAGAAGTCGGCGGGAAAATCGCAGTCGCAGAAGCAGCACGTAACATTGTGTGCTCAGGCGCTCGTCCGCTTGCAGTAACAGATAACCTGAACTTCGGTAATCCAGAAAAACCAGAAATTTTCTGGCAAATAGAAAAATCTGCTGACGGGATTAGCGAAGCATGCCGCAAGCTAAGCACACCAGTTATCGGTGGTAACGTCTCTTTATATAACGAATCAAATGGAACAGCCATTTACCCAACACCAGTCATTGGAATGGTTGGTTTGGTTGAAGATACAGCTCATATTACGACCCAGTCGTTCCAGCAGGCTGACGATGTGATTTTCGTCATTGGTGAGACGAAGGAAGAATTTGCAGGCAGTGAGCTTCAAAAGATGACAGAAGGCCGTATTTACGGAAAAGCACCGGAAATTGATTTGGATGTAGAGCTCACGCGTCAAGAGGCCCTTCTTGCTGCGATTCAAAACGGACTTGTTCAATCAGCACATGATGTGTCTGAAGGCGGTCTTGGTGTCGCACTTGCTGAAAGTACATTTGGAACAGGCGGTCTTGGCGCTCATATCCAAATTGATTTAAACAGCGAAGCTTCATTATTCAGTGAAACACAGTCACGTTTTGTCGTCACAGTGAAACCAGAGCACCGCGAAGCGTTTGCTGCGGCTGTCAAAGATGCGAAAGAAGTCGGAACGGTCACAAATGATGGTGTATTCACCGTCAAAAATCAAGAAGGACAACAATGGATTCATGCAGCGGTCAACGAGCTTGAACGCGCATGGAAAGGAGCGATCCCATGCTTGCTGAAATCAGAGGCTTAAACGAAGAGTGTGGCGTCTTTGGGGTTTGGGGACACGAAGAAGCCCCGCAAATCACATATTACGGATTGCATAGCCTTCAGCACCGAGGACAAGAGGGTGCGGGAATCATTGCAACAGATGGTGAAAACCTGACGGCACATAAAGGCCTTGGACTGATTACGGAAGTCTTTCAAAACGGTGAGCTAAAGGATCTGAAAGGCAAAGGAGCGATCGGACACGTTCGGTATGCGACAGCAGGCGGAGGCGGCTTTGAAAATGTGCAGCCCCTCTTCTTCCGCTCTCAAAACAATGGCAGTCTTGCCCTTGCTCATAATGGGAACTTAGTGAATGCAACGCAATTAAAGCAGCAGTTAGAGAACCAGGGGAGTATATTTCAGACATCTTCTGACACAGAAGTGCTCGCTCATTTAATTAAGCGCAGCGGCTATATTGAATTGAAAGAGCAGATCAAAAATGCCCTGTCCATGCTTAAAGGTGCATATGCTTTCTTAATTATGACGGAAACAGAAATGATTGTGGCACTTGATCCGAACGGCTTACGTCCGCTTTCACTTGGTATGCTTGGGGACGCGTATGTTGTTGCTTCTGAAACATGTGCATTTGATGTTGTCGGTGCCACGTATTTACGAGATGTGGAGCCTGGCGAAATGCTGATCATTAATGATGAAGGCCTGAAATCTGAACGCTTCTCTATGAACATTAACCGCAGCATGTGCAGCATGGAATACATTTATTTCTCAAGACCTGACAGCAATATCAACGGCATCAACGTGCATAGTGCGAGAAAGAACCTTGGCAAAAAGCTTGCCGAGGAAGCGCATGTCGAAGCAGATGTCGTGACAGGTGTACCAGATTCGAGTATTTCTGCAGCAATTGGATATGCCGAAGCAACAGGTATTCCGTATGAGCTCGGTTTGATTAAAAACCGTTATGTCGGCCGGACGTTTATTCAGCCGTCTCAAGCATTGCGTGAGCAGGGCGTGCGCATGAAGCTTTCTGCTGTGCGCGGGGTCGTCGAAGGAAAACGTGTCGTGATGGTGGATGATTCCATCGTACGCGGAACTACGAGCCGCCGCATTGTGACGATGCTAAGAGAAGCGGGTGCGACGGAAGTCCATGTCCGCATTAGTTCACCGCCTATCGCACATCCATGTTTTTATGGAATTGATACGTCCACACATGAAGAGCTGATTGCTTCTTCTCATTCAGTGGAAGAAATTAGGCAGGAAATCGGTGCAGACTCCATTGCATTTTTATCTGTAGACGGTTTAATGGACGGGATTGGCAGGAAGTATGATGATCCGCAGCGCGGTCAATGTTTAGCATGCTTTACTGGAAAATACCCGACTGAAATTTATGAAGATACTGTTCTTCCGCATGTGAAGGAAACAGCACTGACGAAATAATCGAATAAAGGAGCAGCAGTCAAGATGATTTGATATGCTGCTCTTTCATTCTGCTGAAAATAAATGGAAGAGAAGCAGCTAAAAGGAGTGAATGGGATGTCAGAAGCATATAAAAACGCCGGTGTCGACATCGAAGCAGGATACGAAGCCGTCAAACGAATGAAAACACACGTAGAACGTACAAAAAGAGCAGGCGTCATGGGTGCTCTAGGCGGATTTGGCGGTATGTTTGATTTATCTGAGCTGCCATACAAAAAACCCGTTCTTGTCTCAGGAACAGATGGTGTCGGAACAAAATTAAAGCTTGCCTTTTTAATGGATCAACACGATACAATCGGCGTAGATGCCGTGGCAATGTGTGTCAACGATGTGCTGGCACAAGGGGCAGAGCCGCTCTTTTTCTTAGATTACTTAGCAGTTGGTAAAGCAGATCCTTTGAAAATTGAATCAATCGTCAAAGGTGTGGCTGACGGCTGTGAGCAGTCTGGTTCAGCGCTTGTCGGCGGAGAAACAGCAGAAATGCCGGGTCTTTACACAGAAGATGAATATGATATTGCTGGTTTTTCAGTAGGCGTTGTTGAAAAGGATGAAATCGTGACAGGAGAGAGCATCAAAGAGGGGCACTTGCTCATTGGGCTCAGCTCAAGCGGAATTCATAGCAATGGGTACTCTCTCGTTCGTAAAGTATTGCTGGAAGACGCTGGTCTGGACCTGCATCAAACGTATGAACCTTTTACAAGACCGCTTGGAGAAGAGCTTCTTGAACCGACCAAAATTTATGTGAAGCCTGTTCTCAAACAAGTGAAAGCCGGCAAAATTGACGGTATGGCACATGTGACAGGCGGCGGCTTTATTGAAAATTTACCACGTATGCTGCCTGAAGGGCTTGGCGTTGAGATTGATAACGGCTCATGGCCAGTACCGCCAATTTTCTCCTTTATTCAAGAAAAAGGACAGTTAAAGACAGAAGAAATGTTCAACGTGTTTAATATGGGCATTGGTTTTGTCTTAGCGGTAAAAGAAGATGACCTTGTCGAAGTGATCAGAGGACTTGAAGAAGACGGAGAGAAAGCATTTCTCATCGGCCGTGTTCAAAAAGGAGAAGGTGTCACATTCGGCGGTGGAAGCCTCTCATGAAGAAGTTTGCGATCTTCGCCTCTGGAAGCGGGACGAATTTTCAGGCCATTATGGATACATTAAAAAAAGAAAAGTGGCAGGCAGAGGCCGCCATTGTGATTTGTGATAAACCGGGTGCAAAGGTGCTGGAGCGTGCTGAGAAAGAGGGCATTCCCTCCTTTGCCTTTACCCCGAAGGCTTTTCCGAATAAAGCCGCTTTTGAACAAACGATCATTGAACAGCTTAGGCTGCATGAAGTGGAATGGATTTTCCTTGCTGGGTATATGAGACTGATTGGTCCGACATTACTTGAAGCATTCAGAGGAAAAATTGTCAATATCCATCCGTCCTTGCTGCCAGCCTTCCCAGGGCTGGATGCCATTGGACAAGCCTATCAAGCAGGCGTCAAAGTGGCAGGGATCACCGTCCATTTTGTCGACGAAGGTATGGATACCGGCCCGATTATTGACCAAGCCGCGATCTATATTGAACAAGGCGAAGAGCTTGATTCAATTGAAAAAAGAATGCATGAACTAGAACACACACTATATCCAAAAGTGATCAAATCACTTTTAGAATTATCTTAATGAGGTGACGAAGGCATGACGATCAAACGCGCATTAATCAGTGTTTCCGATAAAACGAATCTTGTACCTTTTGTGAAAGAATTAACAGAACTTGGCGTTGAAGTGATTTCAACTGGAGGTACACATAAGCTTCTTCAAGAGAACGGCATTGATGTCATTGGAATTTCAGAAGTCACTGGATTCCCTGAAATCATGGACGGACGACTCAAAACACTTCACCCGAACATTCATGGTGGACTTTTAGCAGTGAGAGAAAACGATGAGCATATGGCACAGATTGAAAAGCATGGCATTCAGCCGATTGATCTTGTTGTCGTGAATCTCTATCCATTCAAAGAGACGATCTCAAAAGACGATGTGACATATGAAGAAGCAATTGAAAACATTGATATTGGCGGACCGGGAATGCTTCGTGCGGCATCAAAAAACCACCAAGACGTCACAGTGATTGTCGATCCTCGTGACTATGATACAGTCATCCAGCAAATCAAAGACGGCGGCGTGTCACTCGAGAAAAAACGTGAGCTCGCTGCAAAGGTATTCCGTCATACGGCTGCTTACGATGCTCTGATTGCGGATTACTTAACAAACTTTGTCGGCGAAACAGAGCCAGAACAGTTTACTGTCACATTTGAGAAAAAACAATCCCTTCGTTATGGAGAAAACCCGCACCAAGCGGCGACTTTCTATGAAAATGCTCTTCCAGCCAAAGGTTCTTTGGCTACTGCAAAGCAATTACATGGAAAAGAACTTTCCTACAACAATATCAAAGATGCAGATGCCGCTCTTCAAATTGTACGAGAATTCACGGAGCCGGCAGCTGTCGCTGTGAAGCATATGAACCCGTGCGGCGTTGGTACAGGAGAAACGATTGCAGAAGCATTTGACCGAGCATTCAAGGCAGATGAAACGTCTATTTTTGGCGGCATTGTGGCACTTAACCGTGAAGTAGATAAACAAACGGCTGACGTGCTGCATACGATTTTTTTAGAAATTGTCATCGCTCCATCGTTTAGCCAAGAAGCCCTTGACGTGTTAACGGCGAAAAAGAACCTTCGTTTATTAACATTAGATGTAGAAGCAGATCTCGGGAAAAAAGAAAAACAGCTGACAAGTGTCCATGGCGGACTGCTTGTTCAGGATATTGATACGTATGGCTTAGAGGAAGCAACGATCTCTATTCCAACGAAAAGAGAACCTACAGAAGACGAATGGAAAGACTTAAAGCTTGCATGGAAAGTCGTCAAGCATGTGAAATCAAATGCGATTGTTCTCGCGAAAGATCAAATGACAGCAGGCATCGGCGCTGGTCAAATGAACCGTGTCGGCTCAGCCAACATTGCCATTGAGCAAGCAGGTGAAAAGGCAAAAGGAAGCGCACTAGGCTCTGATGCATTCTTCCCAATGGGCGATACAGTGGAAGCTGCTGCAAAGGCAGGCGTCACAGCGATTATTCAGCCAGGCGGATCTATTCGTGATGAAGAATCGATTCAAAAGGCAGATGAATACGGCATCGCCATGGTCTTCACTGGCGTTAGACATTTCAAACATTAAGGGGATGACAGTGTGAACGTACTAATTATCGGCAGAGGCGGAAGAGAGCATACCATCGCATGGAAAGTGAATCAAAGTGAACTTGTCAGCCAAGTATTTGTCGCACCCGGCAATGATGGAATGACAGATGCTGCGAAGCTTGTACCAATCGACGAAGGCGATCATGAGTCATTAATTCGTTTTGCAAAAGAAAACGAAATCGGCTTAACCATTGTCGGTCCAGAGGTTCCTTTAATCGCAGGTGTCGTTGATGCATTTGAAGAAGCAGGTCTAAAAGTATTTGGACCGAATGCAAAAGCTGCGGTCATTGAAGGCTCAAAGGAATTTGCAAAAGACTTAATGAAAAATTACGATATCCCGACGGCTGCCTATGCTGCCTTCACATCGTTTGAAGAAGCAAAGGCATATGTAGAAGAAAAGGGTGCGCCAATTGTCATTAAAGCAGACGGGCTCGCCGCAGGAAAAGGCGTGACAGTGGCTATGACGCTTGAAGAGGCGGTCGATTGTCTGCATGATTTCTTAGAGGATGAAAAGTTTGGCGATGCAAGTGCATCTGTCGTCATCGAAGAATTTTTAACAGGCGAGGAATTTTCACTCATGGCTTTTGTCAATGGAGAAAAAGTGTACCCAATGGTGATTGCGCAGGATCACAAACGGGCCTTTGAAGATGACAAAGGGCCGAACACTGGCGGAATGGGCGCTTATTCACCAGTTCCGCAAATTTCAGATGAAGTGGTTCAGAAAGCGGTGGAAGATGTCGTCAAACCGGCAGCTCGTGCGATGGTGCAGGAAGGCCGTCCATTTACAGGCATTTTATATGCAGGTTTAATGCTGACACCAGATGGCTCAAAGGTGATTGAATTCAATGCACGCTTTGGCGATCCTGAAACGCAAGTGGTTCTCCCTCGTCTTGAATCAGATCTAGTCCAAGTATTCCTTGATATTCTTGATGGAAAAGATGTGGACTTACAGTGGAAAGACACTGCGGCTGTCAGTGTGGTTCTTGCATCAGAAGGATATCCAGAGGACTACGCAAAAGGCACGCCAATCGGCGCTTTGCAAACGACGGTCTCTGATGTCGTGACCTTCCACGCAGGAACAAAAAAAGAAAACGATCAATTCGTCACAAATGGCGGCCGTGTAGTGAATGTGACTGCATTTGACGACACATTTGAAGCGGCAAGATCAAGAGTGTATGAAGCGGTTGAAGAAATCATACAGCCAGGTCTATTTTATCGCCGTGACATTGGTGCCCGTGCGCTGAAGGCAGCGGGGAAAAACGTTTAATCAAAACACCTTTCTATCTGATGAGATGGAAAGGTGTTTTTTGTTCATGAGAAGGGATGATGATTGAATATGAAGAAGTAGTATGGGATGACGAATAGATTTAGGGAGGAAATATGGAAATCAAAGCAATTACGATCTTTGCAATATTCATGCTCATTTTATTTCTCATAAACATAAATAACATCATGTTGATTGCCATTAGACAGGATAAATTGAAAAAAAGCTTAGTCATTAGTTATATGATCATTTCAATTTTTTCTGGCATTGCTATTTCTTCATTTTTAATTTGGAAGTTTTTCATTAGCTAAGAGAGGAATGAGTGGATGGTGCAATTGAAGCAATTTGCAAACGAGCGTTTTTCCGCTTTGATCTGTATTGATTCATTTAATGAGCGAATTCGTTTGGATGACTATAGCGGCAGTGTGCGTGATGTGATTCAGTCAGTGCTTCAGGAAGCGACGGACTGCAAGGCGTCTAAGGTCATTGTAAAAGTAAGGCGTGAGCACATGCCTCTATTCTTAGAGAAAGGGTTTCGGCTTGAAGGGGTTTTTTCTCATTATTTTCTTGGCAGTGATGCGTACGGCATGTCTCTTTTTCTCACTGATGGTCGAATGAATAGTCCGTATTGGTTGAAGGAAGATGAGATCGTCGCATCTATTCAAGCGAAGGAGATCAAAAAAGACCAAAGCACTTGGCAGGATGAGTATGTGATGAGGAAAGCCGATCCAAAGGATATTCACAAGCTGGCAAAGCTCTATGATACCGTTTTTGAAACGTATCCTACGCCAATGAATAAGCCAGATTACATCCAAAAGGTGATGGAGGAAGGGACGGTCTTTTATGCCGTTGAACATGATGGGCACATTGTGAGTGCAGCATCCGCTGAAATCAATGCGCCGTATGGTCATGCGGAATTAACAGATTGTGCGACCCTTCCGACATACAGAAAACTAGGATTCATGCATCATTTGATTCTAGCACTCGAAAAAGAACTTCAATCCATGTACATCTATGTCTTTTATTCTCTCGCACGTGCATTGTCCTATGGAATGAATCAAGTGTTTTATCAGCTCGGCTATACGTATACCGGGCGTTTCCAAAACAACTGCTATATTTTTGACAAAATTGAAGATATGAATCTATGGGTCAAAACGCCAAATGAATCATGAAATGGTTCTCATCTGATCAAGCAGACCAGATAGGCGGTACGCCATGATACTGAGCTGCAGCTTCATCCGATCATCCGTGGATTTGAGGCTGCAGCCTGTTCTCGTTTCAATTTGTTTCAGCCGGTAGCTTAATGTATGCCTGTGAATAAACAATTCCCCCGCAGATTTTTGAATATTTTCATTATGTGCCAAATACACTTCGAGTGTATGGATCAGGTCAGCCCCCTGTTTTTTCGTATAAAGCAAGGGACTTAACAGCTCCACGTAAAAGTCATGCAAATTCATACCCGCTTCATTCATTTCAAGAAGCATCCCATATAAGCCGAGCTTCTGATAATGAATGATGCATTCGTCTGTCTTTAAAAGTGGAAGAAGCCTTGCTGCATACTGCGCTTCCTTCGCACTTTTTGAAAAGAGACCGATCTGGTCATAGGCTCGCCCAATGCCAATCACAATCGGATGGACGGGAAAAAAATAAGACCAAGTGCTCCGGCACTCTTCTGCTGCGCGATACCACTCCGCTTCTTGAAATGCTTTTTTTCCTGCTGGCGTAAGAACAAAAATGGAATCGAGCCTTGTTTTAAGTAAAAAAGGAATATGTCTGCGTTCAAATATCGACGTGAGCAATTGAGACAGGCGCTGCATCATTTGGTGATCGAGCTGTGTGTGCTGATGCTGGAATTGAAAGTAGATGACCACCTGCTCATCGCTCATATCGTATTGCAGCTTTGTTGCCTGTTCGACCACATAGCTTTCTTCTGTGTATTGCTGCTGCAAAATATCATCTAACAAATGACCTTGCATTTGGTTTTCTGTATCTTGAATGGCTTTTTGCTTCAGCCATTCAATCGCATACACGGCCCCGGCATGCTCGATGGCGATCGCGTCGAGATGATGCCACGCAACCTTTTTCTTTAAAGATACAATAAACCCAAAAATATCACCCATTGCAATCACCGGACATGCGGCGAGGACAAACGCACCGCACGTGTCATAAACGAGCCGTCCTTTCTCCTCAGCCTGCTTGAGAAGAGGCGTCGTTTCGATTGGTTCATGATCTGTCAGAAAGCCAATAGCAGGAGAGTACGTCACTTCATCTTTGATGAGATGAGCGGCTGTTTGATGTAAAAAAACATCAAGCACGACGATGTTCGCCGAAGTGAGATGTGCCAGCTCATCTGTAATTTGCGTGACATTTTTATTGCTTACATTTAAATGGGTCAATCTTTGATGAATGGCTGAAGAATATTTAAGCTGATGGAGCTGGCTGCTGACGATTTGCTCTAGGACGGCTTTTGTTATGTCTGAAAAATTGACATGGGGCGGTATTTCGATGAGCGGAATGCCGCTGTTTTCGGCGGCTTCAATCAGTGATGCAGGAATTTCCGTTAAGTACACGCCTTTATAAATGGCAATGGCTGAAAGGCGATGAGATTGAATCAATTTTACAAGCCGGATGCGTCTTTCTTTATTTTCTGTCAGTCCAAATCCAGTTGTAACAAGTAATTCCCCTTCGGAAAGTCTAGAAGTGTCCTCAATAATTTCCACAATGGTCACCCACTGAATAAGACGGTCCAGTCCATTTTCTCCAGCAAGCAGTTTGGTTTCTTTCATGATATCGAGCGAGAGTGCATCTTTGACGAGAATCGCCATAGACTCATGACCTCCTTTTGAACACTCTTATACACGTTGTATAAAAAATGCGTGTGAAATTCGGGCATGTGGCGAATGGAGGATGACTGCCCTCTTGATTAAGCTAATCTTATAACAAGTATACAAAATTTTCTTGCGATTCATGAAAAAAGAAAGATGCAGCTGCTGACGAGAGAGGGAGGAATGACACAGTGGAGAGCCGGGATTACTTAATCAAGCCGATGTTGAATCAGCATTATCCTGTGGCTGTTAAAGGAGAGGGAATATATTTATATGATCGGGATGGAAAAAAATATATAGATGGCTCATCGGGGGCTGTCACGGCAAGTATTGGACATGGCATACGTGAAATCATTGATGCCATGACCGAGCAAGCGGAAAAAGTGAGCTTTACCTACAGATCACAATTCACAAATGAACCAGCAGAAGAACTTGCTTATGAATTGAGTACGCTTTGTCCAGGTAACCTGAACTGGTCTTTTTTTGTCGGAAGCGGATCAGAGGCAACGGAAACGGCTATGAAAATTGCTATTCAGCATTGGCAGGAGCAGGGAAAGGCTGAGAAGAATCACATTATCTCACGATGGATGAGTTATCACGGCATCACCCTCGGTGCACTGTCGATGTCAGGACATATTGCAAGGAGAGAGCGCTTTGAACCATTGCTCGAAAAGAATCCAGTGCTGTCTCCGCCATATAGCTATCGTTCATGGCTGCCGAAGGAAGAGGGCAAGCAGGTTGAATGGTATGTCCAGGAATTTAATACCGTCATTCAGCGTATAGGAAAAGAGAGGATTGCGGCTTTTATTGCAGAGCCGATTGTTGGAGCAGCGGGCGCGGCGCTTGTTCCGCCAGATGGATATTTTGAGGCGATGAAGCGAGTTTGTGAGGAAAACGATATTTTAATGATTGCAGATGAAGTCATGACAGGCTTTGGACGAACTGGGAAAATGTTTGCCATGGAACATTGGGGCGTCGTACCAGATATTATGGTACTCGGAAAAGGCATGAGCGCCGGCTATTCACCGATTGCGGCAGCTGTCTCAGCGGATCATGTGATTGCACCGATTCTCAGCGGTTCGGGCTCTGTGATGGCGGGCCACACTTATAGCGGCAATCCGCTTTCAGCAGCCGTCTCACTGGCTGTCATTCGATATATGAAAAAACACCAGCTTTCTGAACGAGCTGATCTGTCTGGCCGATATTTAATGAATGCTTTAAAGAATTTGCAAACAAATTATTCCATCATAGGAGATGTGAGAGGAAAGGGACTGCTCATTGGCATTGAGTTTGTCGCAGACCGATTATCGAAAACACCATTTCCCGCCCATGCTCAAATGACGCATTTAGTTGTGGAGACGGCCAAGCAAAATGGTTTGCTTGTTTACCCAGCAAGCGCTGGAGAGGATGGTGTGGGAGGTGCAGCGGTCATGATCGCACCGCCGCTTTCCATTACGCAGCAGGAGATGGATGAACTCATTCATTTATTCGGGCAGACAATGACGCAGGTCGAACAAGAAGTCATCAATCGAGGGTTTTTCCCATCTGCCATGTAGGGAGGAAAGATGATGAACAAAATAGCGAACTTTGATGAAGTCATCACACATTTTAGAGACGGAATGACCATCATGTTTGGCGGTTTTGGCGGTGTGGGGTCACCGCCATCATTGATCGATGCCATCCTAGAAGCCAATATCAAAGACCTGACATTGATCGGAAACGATGCAGGCTTCCCGCAAATCGGTGTTGGCAGGCTGATCACAGAAGGAAGAGTGAAGAAAATCATTGCCTCTCATATTGGCTCAAATCCAATTGCCGGGCAGAAAATGCAGGCAGGTACACTAGACGTTCTTTTTTACCCGCAGGGCATCCTAGCAGAAAAGATCAGGGCAGGCGGGATGGGTTTAGCGGGCATTGTGACAGATGTCGGCATGGATAGCCTGAATCTTGATGAGAAACAATTGGTTCCGCTAGGTGGAAAGAAGTATATCCTTGAGCCCGCACTGACTGCGGATATTGCGATTGTGAATGCCCTTAAAGCAGATGAAGCAGGGAACCTGATTTTTGATAAAAGTGCGCGGAATACAAACCCGATTGTGGCGATGGCAGGAGACTGGACCATTGCGGAAGTAGAAGAGATTGTGCCTGTGGGCAGGCTTCATCCAGAGGAAATTGTCACGCCAGGCGTATTTGTGAACCAGATCGTGCAATCAAAAGGAGTGAACTGGACATGGGTATGGGAGACATCGATTTAAGACACCGCATAGCCAGACGGGCGGCGCAGGAAATTGAAGATGGGATGATCGTCAACCTTGGGATCGGCATCCCAACCCTTGCGGCTGATTACATTCCAGCGCATTACAACGTATGGCTGCATGCAGAAAACGGCATTATGGGGGCAGGCGCTTCACCAGCACGAGGGGAAGAAGATCCGAATTTGTGCAATGCCGGCGGTTTCCCCATTACGTTAACAAAAGGCGGCTCATATATGGACAGCACAACCGCTTTTGGCATCATTCGCAAAGGGATGCTGGATATGACTATTTTAGGTGCACTTGAAGTCAGCAGTCATGGTGATCTTGCCAATTGGATTGTGCCAGGGAAACGAGTGCCGGGTATGGGTGGAGCGATTGAGCTCGCGCAAAAAGCGAAAAAGGTGGTGGTTGTGATGAGCCACCTTGATAAACATGGACAATCTAAGATAAAAGCAGCCTGCACGCTGCCCTTAACTGCTAAGTCTTGTGTAGATCTGATTATTACGGATATGGCAGTCATTGAGGTCAAATCACAGCTGCTTATTTTGCGTGAAGTCATGCCGCCGTTTCAGCCGGAAGATGTCATGAGGGCAACAGAGGCCCCGCTCATTTTAGCGCCTGATGTCAAATCTGTTGTGTAGAAAGGATGACCGACTTGCAGCCAATTACACGTATCAGAAGCTGGATGAAAGAGCATAAGGAAGAAGCCGTAACGCTTCTTCAACAAATGGTGCAATGTGACAGCACACAAGGAAATGAGCAAGAAGTACAGCAAATCGTAGCAAATAAACTTTCTGCCATTGGCTTTGATGTTGACGTATGGGACATTAGCGGGGATGAATTGCTGAACCACCCGTATTTTTATTCCCCGAGGCGTTCCTTTAAAGGAAGTCCTAATGTCGCCGGACGATTGAAAGGTAAAGGAGGCGGCAAATCTATTTTATTAAATGGGCATGTGGATGTTGTCCCAGCAGGAGATCACAAACAATGGACATATCCGCCCTACAGCGGGCATATCATAAACGGGAGACTTTATGGACGCGGGGCAACAGATATGAAAGGCGGAAACGTTTCTTTACTCTTTGCACTTGAGGCACTGCATGCGCTTCAAATTCCGCTGAAGGGAGATGTTGTGTTTCATAGTGTTGTCGAAGAAGAAAGCGGCGGCGCAGGCACCCTTGCAGCCATACTAAGAGGATATACCGCAGATGCCGCCATCATTCCAGAGCCAAGTCATATGAAAATTTTTCCGATTCAGCAGGGATCTAAATGGTTCAGACTGTATATTAAAGGAAGGGCTGCTCATGGCGGAACAAGATATCTCGGCGTTTCCGCTATTGAAAAGAGTACAATTGTCCTTTCGCATATAGCGGCACTTGAAAAAGAAAGAAATCAGCGAATCACCGAGCCGCTGTTTCAGCATATCCCAATTCCGATTCCCATCAATATCGGGAAAATTCAAGGCGGTGATTGGCCATCCTCTGTAGCAGACCTTGTCACAATGGAAGGCAGGCTCGGGGTGATGCCGGGTGAGACGGTAGAACAGGCAGAGAAGGAACTAGAAAATTGGATGGCAGGACTCGGAGAAAAAGATGAATGGTTCCAAGAGCATCCTGTTGAGGTCGAATGGTTTGGTGCAAGATGGCTTCCGGGTTCAATCGATACGGACCATCCGCTTTTAAATTTATTGAAGGAACAATATGAAGCGGTCATGAAGCAGCCACCGAAAATCGAAGCCGCTCCTTGGGGAACTGACGGCGGATTACTGTCACAGGCGGCTGGTATTCCGATTATCGTGTTTGGACCTGGAACAACGGAGCTTGCCCATTTTCCGAATGAATCCATCGACATTGAGCATATGATTGAATCAGCAGAAATTATAGCAGGTACAATGGTCGAATGGTGTGAAACAGCAGAATGAGATGAAAATGATCACAAAAAAAAGAGGGCTGCCTTACTCAGCCTTCTCTTTATGTGTGTCCTGCTGCTCACACATATATGTCACTGGACAAAAACGAAGAATGCCAGATCCCAGTTTCATACCGCCAAACATAATGCTGAAAAGCAGCATTTTACTCCATGGTTTTCTAGCATATAAGGATCCAGCCACAGTACATATTGTCATTCCGCAGGCAATTCTAATGAGCGCTTCCATTAAGCCAAGATTAGGTTTCATTGAAGGTGAATCTCCTTTTTTAAATTATTTTAAGTGTGATTTCAAGAAATTGTAACGTTTCATTAATGCGTAACGTGGTTCGTTATGTTACGATAGGGCTATTACAAATGAAGGAGAGTATGTGAATGTCCGAACGTACTTTTAATTGGAGAAACAATGACATCCGCACACAAATCGATGTAGTCGACTCAAAAATAGTTCCAACACTCCTTTTAACGAATGGACTCGTGCTTAACCCGTTTTTGAAGCAATGGGTGAAGGCAAATATTTGGATACATGATGATCGAATTGTTTATGTCGGAGCAGAGCTTCCTCAAAATAAATCAGCTAAACGTGTGATTGATTGTGAAGGGAAATACATTGTGCCTGGGTATATAGAGCCTCACGCGCATCCGTTCCATATTTATAATCCCCAATCACTTGCAGAATATGTGTCTCAATTTGGCACAACAACGATGGTCAGTGATAACTTATTTCTGCTTTTGCAAAGCAACGAAAAGAAAGCGCTTTCCACTCTATGTGAATTAAAAAAACAGCCATTTCAGTATTTCTGGTGGTCCAGATACGATCTTCAAACGGAAGTCAGATATGAAGATGAGATGCTGCCAGTCAACTATCGGAAGGAATGGATTGATCATCCTGACGTCCTCCAAGGCGGCGAATTAACAAGCTGGCCAAGATTGATGGACGGTGATGATCTCATTTTATATTGCATGCAAGAAACGAAGAAGCAGAGAAAACGAATTGAAGGGCATTTCCCTGGAGCTTCTGAGAAAACGCTAACAAAAATGAAGCTGTTTGGCGCGGACAGTGATCATGAAGCGATGAATGCGGACGATGTGTTAAAACGCTTGTCCCTTGGCTATCATGTTTCATTGCGGCATTCTTCCATCCGTCCAGATTTAGTGAACATTTTAAGAGAACTGCATGAGCGTGACTTTAGACACTATGACCACTTTTTCTATACAACAGATGGTGCTGCCCCTCACTTTTATGAGAAAGGCATGATTAACCGTTTGATTTCAATTGCCCTTGAAGAAGGCGTGCCGATCATTGATGCGTATAATATGGCGACATTTAACATTGCAAAATACTATCAAATTGATGATTTATTAGGCGTTGTTGGCCCAGGCCGGCTGGCTTCTCTAAATATTTTAGATGATCCAATGAACCCAAATCCCGAAACGGTGATATCTAAAGGAGTTATTCTCAAATTAGATGGCGAGAACCAGCATCAATTCCAAGAAACAAAATGGGAAAATGGCGGGCTTGCTCCATTAGATTTAAGCTACGATCTCACGATGAGTGATTTGCAATTCTCTATGCCGTTAGGTGTGAAGATGAGAAATGCTGTCATCATGGAGCCTTATACAGTGGAAATTGATAACTCAATCAACCAGCTGTCATGTGACCACGATCAAAGCTTCTTTAGCCTGATTGACCGAAAAGGCGAGTGGCGTGTGAATACGATGCTAAAAGGGTTTGCAAACAAAGTGCAGGGCTTTGTCAGCTCATTTTCGCTCACGGGTGACATTTTAGTGATCGGGAAAAATAAAGAAGATATGATGCTGGCACATAAGCGGATGAAAGAAATTGGCGGGGGAATCGTACTCACAGAGAACGGGAAAATTTTGCACGAAATCCCGCTGCAATTATCAGGCTGTGCATCGGCTGAACCATTTGAGACTGTTCTTCAGCAGGAACAAACATTACGCGAGCTGCTCATTGAGCGCGGCTATCCATTTGACTGCCCAATTGATACACTTGTCTTTTTCCAAAGTACACATTTGCCGTATATTCGAGTGACGCCAAGAGGAATATTTGATGTCATGAAAAAAACTGTACTCTTTCCGTCTATAATGCGTTAAAATATAACAGAGTGGAGCTGTATCATCTTTGCCGCATTTCTGACTGCTGTTATAGGGCAGAAGTGAGCCGTGGTTCTCTTCACTGCCATGTAAGTGACCATGATCTTATGTGGAGCTGTTGACAAAGCAGAGGGCTTTGACATGACGAATGAAGTACTCTAATTGTAAAATGAATTTGCCGGTTACGCTGACCGGCCAACATATTTTGAAATCGAGCAAGGCGGGGCGCATATTTGTGGTCTCGCCGAGCTTTCTGCAAAGCCTGTATATGAGGGCAGAAGACCTAAACAAGCAGAAGTCATCTTTATATCGGAAGCAAACAAGTTTGTCAGATTGTCATACAAGGAAAATGACAGAACTTGTCGAATTTGTTTACGATAAAGAAGCTTCGGCTTACGAAAGAACCTGACGGCATTTTCAGCGTAGAACCAAACCTGTCATGATCTGTTCAAAGCTCATTGCTGAGGTTTAAAAAAATTAGTCAGGAAAGATACCGCTTTCTCAGAAGAAGATCGTGCGAAGCGGTGGGGCAATAGTAAAGGAGAAGATGTATTAAGATGCAAATTGATAAATTAAGGGGCAAAAGCTTAGATCAGTTATTCAACTCCATCTTATCCCTTAAAGACCTGGAAGAATGTTATCGATTCTTTGATGATTTGTGTACCATCAATGAAATCCAATCTTTATCACAGCGTCTTGAAGTAGCGCGTATGCTTCGCGAGGGAAATACGTATCATAAAATTGAGACGGAAACAGGTGCAAGCACTGCAACCATCTCACGTGTCAAACGCTGCTTGAACTACGGAAACGATGCCTATACGATGGCTCTTGACCGCGTAGCCGAACAGCAGGAAAATAACGAAACAAAATAAAGAAGCTTTCACTGTAAACAATCCTTTTCACGAAAAATGGACTTGTTTGCAGTTTTTTTATGAAAAGGCGGGCAGGGGCTGATAAAGTGTCCCTGTTTTTTACTTTCGTTCGCCCATAAACCATCTTTCTCCTTCGTAGGAGATAGCATCTTTGCCTGAGATGATTTCCTTAAACTCTACTGTTTGTAAACTTTATATGCGATTGATCGAAAATATGAACAAAAAGGCGCGTTTCCGCACCTTTTCGAGCTAGACAGATGGCTGTGTGCGTGTGCCTGAGAATATCGGCACTTCGCTTGTTTCACCATTCTCTTGTCTAAAAATAATATGTTTTTCATTAAAATGAATAGGTGATTCTATTCCCGCAGCTGCGGATAAGTTAAACAAACCTTCTCTAAGAGACAGGATATAATTGCATACTCGGTATTTTTTTCTTCAATCGATAAACCCTTTTGCAGCTTTGGATCAGTCGTGGCGACCCCGACTGGACATTTATTCGTGTGGCAGACTTGTGCGCGAATGCATCCGACTGAAAACATGAGTCCTCTAGCAATATTCACAAAGTCAGCTCCCATTGAAAGGGCAATCGCAATTTTATCAGGCGAGAGAAGCTTGCCAGAAGCAAAGAGCTTCACCTGATCTCTGACACCGTATTCTTTCAATATTTGATGAACCATTGGGAGTGCCGTGAAAATGGGAAGCCCGGCAGAATCCGCCAATTCATGAAAGGACGCCCCTGTACCGCCTTCTCCGCCATCCACTGTAATGAAATCAGGGTGTTTCCCGCTTTTTTTCATATAGCTGGCAAGCTCTTCAATATTTTCTTTATGTCCGACAACAAGTTTGATTCCAACTGGCTTTCCGCCTATACTTCGCAGTTGTTCAATGAAATCAAACATGTCAGGAATGGAGTGGAACATCTCAAAGCGGTTTGGACTGTCAATGGATTGGTGAGGCGGTAATTTACGGATATTCGCGATTTCTTCCGTCACTTTTTCGCCGTCAATATGACCGCCGCGTGTTTTTGCTCCTTGTGCCAGCTTGAGTTCAAAGGCTTTGACTTCCTCGTGTCCACTTTTTTTCTTGAATTCTTCAAAGGAAAATGCGCCATCCTCTGTTCTGACGCCAAATAAACCGGGCCCAATCTGGCAAATGATATCTGCGCCGCCTTCACCTGTGTTCATCCACGTCCCGCCGGCCATTTTTAATCCTGAGGATAGAGCTGTAATCGCCCTGTCGCCTAAGGAGCCGTAGCTCATGGCGGATTGACCGATTAATCCTTTCACATGGAAAGGCTTTTGACATGTGTGTTCGCCAATGACTTGTACATCCTCTTGATGAAGAAAGTAAGGATTTGCTTCGACTTCTTTGACATGTTCACTTCTCCGCAGTAAATTGTCTTGATTTTTTCAGATCCTGCTCGTATTCTCTTCTTGAGAAGGGCAGCTCCTCTCGGTCATTCAGAAACAGATATTGGCGAAGCTCAGGTCCTATTTTTTCAAAGATAAACCGCAGCTTTCCAATGACCGGATAATTTCGCAGAACTGAATGTTCTGCTTGTTTTTCATCCCTCATCCAAATCCAGATCAATAGAATGATTGGGATGATCAAACAAATGACTAGCAATGCGCCGATGACAATTAAAGTTGTTGTCACGAAGATCCCCTCTTTTCTCTTTCATTGCTGTTGTTATTCCACTTTTTAATGAAAGAGAAACCACATCAGCATATTGTGACGTTTAGAAATGAAAAGGCGGGGTAACTTACAAATAAGATCATAAGGGGAGGGAACATACATGAATAAGCGTCCAAATGCGTATGTACTTGCAGGATTAGGGGTTGGAGGAGCTGTGTTATTAGCGGTAAAAAATAAACAGCATCTGAAAAAATGGGCAAGTATGTTCCGGTCAGATGAAAAGGTCCCTGAAAAAGCCGGCCACCCAGATCCATTAGATATCCAAGACAACAAGATGGTCGACGAAGGGGCCATGACATCCGTCCATTATTTTAATGAAGTGAGACAATAGTTTGAAAAAACCGTTTTGAAAGATCAAAACGGTTTTTTCTTGTCTATCATTTGACGTTATATCGAAGAGGATCGACAATAGTAAAACCGATCAGCCCATTATGATCAGATGTTGAGAATTGAAATTCAATGCCTGACAGATGATAGGTTGAGAGAACTTCCTGATCTGTCAAACGTAAAGAAAGATCATCCTCATAAACCGGTACGTTCCGCAGCATTTCGGATTCTTCTGCAAATAACTCCAAGCCAGCCACTTGGCCTTCTTGGTCGATATCTACATTGATACACTCATTGACATCTAATTCAATGGTTTCTTTGATTTTCACATGCTCCGCTTGCGGGGTGATATAGATGTATCCGATGTCTATATTTTGTTCATATGTAATCGTTCTTTTCAACTGAGTCACCTCTGCTCAATAGATGGTTTTTAAATCTATAGTAAAATATTCCTTTATTGTATAATAGCATGTGACAAAGTGCCAAAATATCAACCTCTTTCAGCTCCTCTTCGAGTGGATTTTTTATCTATTCTCCCAGCCATTTTTTCTAAAGTCACAATCACCCATTTTCAAAAGAATGAAACTTTTAGCTGAAGGAGGTTACCCATTTTTTGCAGACACTGATTTTGTTATAATATTTAAATGGAATGAAACGAATGGAGGAACGTTTTTCATGTATGATGTTACCGAGTGGAAGCATGTCTTTAAACTCGATCCAAATAAAGAAATTTCCGATGAACAGCTAGAAGCAATTTGCGAATCTGGGACGGATGCCATATTGATTGGCGGAAGTGATCATGTGACAGAGGACAACGTGCTTCAATTGATGTCAAAGGTTCGCCGGTTTCTAGTGCCATGTGTGCTCGAAATCTCTACACATGAGATGATTGTGCCTGGCTTTGATCTGTATTTTATCCCGACCGTTTTAAACAGCTCTCACCCTGACTGGATTGTTGGGCTGCATAAGGACGCAATGAAGGAATTCGGTGATTTGATATCAATGGAAGAGATTGTGCCTGAAGGCTATGTGATCTTAAATGAAGATTGTAAGGCGGCCAAGCTTACAGAGGCAAATACAGCGCTGGATATTGATGACGTCAGGGCATATGCAAGAGTGGCAGAGCATTTGATGAAGCTGCCCATTTTTTATCTGGAATACAGCGGAACGCTTGGAGACATAGAGCTTGTCAAAGAAACAAAAGCAGTGCTTGATGAAACAGTTCTTTTTTATGGCGGCGGCATCGAGAACGCTAAGCAGGCAAAAGACTTCTCCCAGCATGCAGACGTCGTGGTTGTAGGAAACGTTATTTATGACAATTTCAAAGAAGCTTTAAAGACAGTCGAAGCAGTCAAAAAGTCATCATAGTCAAATAAGACGAAACGGGTTAAAATAGAACATAAGTTCGAATTGGCGGTGAATGGAATGAATGAAATATCGAATCATCTATTAGAAGGGCTGAATGACGCACAGAAAGAAGCAGTCAAAGCAACAGACGGTCCTTTATTGTTGATGGCAGGAGCAGGAAGCGGGAAGACACGGGTGCTCACACATCGAATTGCCTACTTAATGGCAGAAAAGCATGTGGCTCCGTGGAACATTTTAGCGATTACATTTACAAATAAAGCAGCACGTGAAATGCGTGAACGTGTCCAAGCTATTTTAGGGCCTGGCGCTGATGACATTTGGATCTCTACGTTCCACAGCATGTGTGTCCGCATTTTAAGACGTGATATTGACCGCATTGGTGTGAATCGCAATTTCTCTATTTTAGACACATCTGACCAGCTTTCAGTCATTAAAAACATTTTAAAAGAACGGAATATCGATCCTAAAAAGTTTGATCCACGCAGCATTTTAGGTTCCATCAGCAGTGCAAAAAACGAACTCATTGACGCAGAGGAATACGCCAAAACAGCCGGTGATTTCTATGATCAAGTGGTCAGCGACGTCTATACTGATTATCAAAAGCGTTTACTCAAAAATCAATCACTCGATTTTGATGATTTAATTATGATGACGATTCGTCTGTTTGAGCGCATCCCTGAAGTATTAGAGCACTATCAGCGGAAATTTCAATACATTCATGTGGATGAGTATCAGGATACGAACAGAGCGCAGTACATGCTTGTGAAACTGCTCGCGCAGCGTTTTCAAAATATATGTGTTGTCGGTGACTCGGATCAGTCTATTTATCGCTGGCGCGGAGCGGATATTACAAACATTCTCTCCTTTGAAAAAGATTATCCATCCAGTGAAGTGATTCTGCTTGAGCAGAATTACAGATCGACGAAACGCATTTTGCATGCTGCAAATACGGTCATTCAAAACAATGCAAACCGAAAGCCGAAAAATCTTTGGACAGAAAATGATGAAGGATCGAAGATTGCCTATTACCGTGCAGATAATGAATTCGGTGAGGGTCAATTTGTCGCAGGAAAGATTCGTCAGCTTCATCAGAGCGGAAAGCGCAAATTATCCGATTTTGCGATCCTTTACCGGACAAATGCCCAGTCTCGTGTCATAGAGGAAACGTTAATGAAAGCCAACATTCAATACAACATTGTCGGCGGCACGAAGTTCTATGACAGAAAAGAGATCAAAGACATTTTGGCATACTTACGCCTAGTGGCAAACCCAGATGACGATATTAGTTTTGCACGAATTGTCAACGTACCAAAGCGCGGAATCGGTGCGACATCTGTTGATAAAATTGCAGCATATGCGGAGATGAATGATTTGTCAATGTTTGAAGCACTTGGTCAGGTGGATTTCATTGGACTGAGTGCACGGGCAGCCAATGCGCTTGATGAGTTCAAACAGCTCATTGATCAAATGACGAACATGCAGGATTATTTATCAGTCACAGAATTAACAGAAGAAATTCTAGAGAAAACAGGCTATCGTGAAGCGCTGAAGCTCGAAAAAACCATTGAAGCACAAAGCCGCTTAGAAAATATTGACGAGTTTTTATCCGTCACTAAGAACTTTGAAGAACAGAATGAGGACAAGTCACTTGTGACCTTCCTGACAGATCTCGCCCTCGTCGCAGACATTGACAAGCTGGATGAGAATGAGGAAGAAGATCAGGATGCCGTCATCTTAATGACACTTCACGCCGCAAAAGGTCTGGAATTCCCTGTTGTTTTCTTAATGGGAATGGAGGAAGGTGTCTTCCCGCACAGCCGTTCATTAATGGAAGATGCAGAGATGGAAGAAGAGCGCCGCCTTGCTTACGTAGGCATTACAAGGGCTGAAGAAGAGCTTTATTTATCAAGTGCGAAAATGAGAACACTTTTCGGCCGGACAAACATGAACCTTGAATCTAGATTCATTCGAGAAATACCAGCCGATTTATTGGACAACCTAAATGAGAAAAAAGAAACAAAAACACCATTTGGCCAAACAAGAGAAAGACCGCAAAGACGGGGACCTGTCTCACGTCCGCAAACACAAACCATTCAAAACACAGGCGGCGGCAGTATTGGCTGGGCTGTGGGCGATAAAGCGGCCCATAAAAAATGGGGCGTTGGTACGGTTGTGAGTGTGAAAGGCAGCGGAGACAGCACAGAGCTTGATATTGCCTTCCCAAGCCCTACAGGCATTAAGCGTCTCCTCGCAGCATTTGCACCAATCGAGAAGCAATAAATTGATAGGACTGACAAAACGGATGAATTGAAAGGAAGAAGCAGATGGATAAAGAAGCAGCGAAACGCCGGATCGAGGAACTGCACCAGATTTTGAATCAATACAACTACGAATATCATACACTTGATCGTCCAAGTGTTCCTGACGCTGAATATGATGCGCGGATGCGTGAGCTGATCTCTCTGGAGGAAGAGCACCCTGACTTAAAAACAGCGGATTCCCCATCACAAAGAGTAGGCGGCGCTGTTTTAGACACCTTCCAAAAAGTGCGTCACGGCACACCAATGCTCAGTCTTGGGAATGCGTTTAATGAACAGGACCTTCTTGATTTTGACCGCCGGGTTCGTCAAGCAGTCGGTGACGATATCGCCTACAATGTCGAGCTGAAGATTGATGGACTCGCTGTTTCTCTCCGTTATGAAAATGGCGTGTTTGTCCGAGGAGCGACACGCGGCGATGGAACAACGGGGGAGGATATTACTGAAAACCTCAAAACGATTCGTTCCATCCCGCTTAAAATCAAACGCCCTCTCTCGATTGAAGTAAGAGGCGAGGCATTTATGCCAAAACCTTCTTTTGAAGCATTAAATGAAAAAAGAATACAAAACGAAGAAGAGCCGTTTGCAAACCCGCGTAATGCGGCTGCAGGTTCACTTCGTCAGCTTGATACGAAAATTGCAGCGAAACGAAACCTTGATATATTCGTCTACAGTATAGCGGAGCTTGATGAAATTGGTGTTGAAACGCAAAGCGCAGGACTTGATCTTCTCGACGAACTTGGCTTTAAAACAAACAAAGAAAGACGGATGTGCCAAACGATCGAAGAAGTCATCGACCTTATTGAAACATTAAAAGTAAAGCGTGCCGATTTTTCATATGAAATCGATGGAATTGTCATTAAAGTCGATTCACTGGCTCAGCAGGAAGAACTCGGCTTTACAGCAAAAAGCCCTCGCTGGGCGGTTGCGTACAAGTTTCCGGCTGAAGAGGTCGTAACGAAGCTGCTTGATATTGAACTAAGTGTCGGGCGTACAGGCGTGATTACACCAACAGCAATTCTTGAGCCTGTCAAAGTAGCAGGGACGACAGTGCAGCGTGCGTCTCTTCATAATGAAGATTTGATCAAAGAAAAGGATATTCGCTATTTTGATCATGTAATTGTGAAAAAAGCCGGCGATATTATTCCTGAAGTCGCAGGTGTCCTTGTCGATCAGCGTACAGGCGAAGAAAAGCCGTTTCACATGCCAACTGAATGTCCAGAGTGTCATAGTGAGCTGGTGAGAATCGAAGGTGAAGTGGCCTTGCGGTGCATCAATCCAGAATGTCCTGCCCAAATACGTGAGGGACTCATTCACTTCGTTTCCCGTAATGCAATGAATATTGATGGGCTTGGCGAGCGGGTCATTACACAGCTCTTCAAGGAACAGCTAGTCTCTCGTGTGTCCGACCTTTACCGTTTAACGAAAGAAGAGCTCATTCAGCTTGAACGAATGGGCGAAAAATCTGTCGACAATTTACTGCGTTCGATTGAGCAGTCGAAAGAAAACTCTCTTGAGCGTTTACTATTTGGACTCGGCATTCGATTTATTGGCTCAAAAGCGGCAAAGACCTTGGCAATGCATTTCGAAAACATCGATCAATTAAAGCAAGCGAAGAAAGAACAATTACTTGAAGTCGACGAAATTGGTGAAAAGATGGCTGATGCCGTCGTCACGTACTTTGAGAAAGAAGAAATACTCGATCTGCTGAACGAACTAAAAGAGCTTGGAGTCAATATGACCTATACAGGGCCAAAGCCGGTAAAAGCAGAAGAAAGTGATTCCTACTTTGCAGGAAAAACCATTGTGCTGACAGGAAAGTTAGAAGAAATGGCTCGAAACGAGGCAAAAGCAGCGATCGAAGCATTAGGCGGCAAGCTGGCAGGTAGTGTGAGTAAAAAAACAGATCTAGTCATTGCCGGAGAAGCAGCGGGGAGTAAGCTGACAAAGGCAGAAGAACTCAATATTGAAATTTGGGACGAAGCTAAAATGCTCGAGGAGCTAAAGAAATAAGAGGAGTGTTTTCTATTGAAAAAGTTGTTATTGCTGCTGACAATGCTCACACTGGTATTGTCAGCGTGTGCACCTTTTGGGGGAAAGGAAGAGGAAGAGGTCACACAAAAAACGGATGAAACGAAGGAAACAAAGGAAACAGCCATCATCCCGATGTACAATATCTCAGACTCCTATTACAAAATGGTGCTGCCGTTTAAACAAGGAGCTGCAAGAGGTTTAACAGCGGAGCGTCTCAACACACGCTTGGACATTGATGAATTTGAAACAGGACTCATGCGCCTCGCAACAGAGTCATTTAATACTAACGACTATCTTTTCCAAGAAGGACAGCATTTAGATGAGGACACCGTTCTCAGCTGGCTGGCACGCAAAAAAACAGGCAGTGATCTAAAAAAGGCAGAAAAAGAAGATAAAGACTTTAAGAATCTAGGCTTAAATCCTGCTCTTCCAAACTCAGGTTCAACAAAGTCTAAAAATGAAAATAGTCCCATCTATTTAGCTTCGATGCTAGAGCATAATTACTTAATTAGAAAAGACAAAAACAGCTTACAGCTTGGCGGAGTTGTCATTGGTCTTGCACTGAACTCTGTTTATTATTACCGTGAAAAGATCGGTGACCCGCAGCAAGAGGTGACCATCGATTCATCGAAAAATTCAAAGAAACTTTTGGCAGAGGGTGAAAAAATCGCTGAACAAGTGATCAAGCGAATTCGCCAAATGGACGGACTGCAAAAAGTGCCTGTCATGATTGCCCTTTATAAGCAAGCACCAAAATCATCTATCGTTCCAGGTAACTTTATCGCCAAAACGGATGTAAAAGCAGGCTCTGCTGAAATCGGAAATTGGGATACGATCAATGAGGAGAATGTATTCTTCCCTTCAGATAATGCGAAAAGCAGCTACAAAGATGATTCAGAGCGATTTGACCGCTTCAAGACAAAGGTCGAAGACTACTTCCCGAATTATACTGGTGTTGTAGGAAAAGGCTTTTACAAAAACGGCAACCTGCAAAAAATGAAAATCGAAATTCCAATGCAGTTCTACGGAAAAACAGAAGTTGTAGCCTTCACACAATATTTAACGGGTGAAGTCATGGATTATTACAAGAGTACCAATATTGAAATCAACATCACATCTTCTGATCAACAAGAAGCCCTGATCACGAAAAATGCTGAGGACAAAGAACCAACTGTTCATATATATGACTAAATAAGAGGGATTTCCAAACCCTTGTTAAAGTATTAGTAGAAACCAAGAAGAAAGGCAGGTATGTTGATGCTCGTATAATGCTGATTACCGTCAAGAACATGTAAAAAGACGATAAAGGAGAATCAGCATGCATAAAGAAGTAAAAGCACGATACGATGAACAGAAAGTCTTAAAGAAAGCGGCTCACTTGTATGACTTTCAGCTTGACCAAGTCACATTTCTAGCCGATGCAGAAAATTATGTGTATGAATATAAGGCAATGAATGGGGAGAATTATATATTAAAAATCACCCATACCATTCGTCGTTCACCCACATATATTTTAGGAGAAATGGACTGGATTCGATTCCTGTCTCATCATGGTATTTCCGTAGCAAAGCCGATTTCATCAGCAAGAGGAAAAGACGTTGAAACCATTCCTGATCAAGCCGGAGGCGCATTTTTACTCCGTGTGTATGAAAAAGCACCAGGGAGAAAAGTGAATGAAGGAGATTGGAATGGGGAGCTGTTTGAAGCGTTAGGGTCCTATACAGGACGAATGCATCAAATAACAAAACGATATCAAGTAAAAGATCCTCTTTATAAGCGTCAAGAGTGGTATGAAGAGGAGCAATTAAAGCTTGATCAATATATTCCGTCTGATCAAACGGTTGTTTTGCGAAGAAAAGATGAACTGATGCAAAAGCTTCACCAGCTCCGAATTTCGAAGGATGTGTATGGGCTGGTGCATGCCGATTTGCATCATGGGAACTTCCATTATCATCAAGGAGAGATTATCGCATTCGATTTTGATGATATTGGATATCACTGGTTTATCAATGATATTAGTATTTTGCTATACAATGTTCTTTGGTATCCAGTGATTCCATATGATGATAAAGCTGAATTTACGGCAGAATTTATGAGTCATTTTCTAAAAGGCTATCGACAGGAGAATGAGCTTGATGACGCGTGGCTGGCAACAATTCCTGATTTTCTCATGCTGCGTCATATGCTTATTTATGGGCTTTTACATCAAGCATTTGATCTCCAAACAATGACTTCTGACCAAAAAGCCATGCTGTCATGTTTTCGAAAGGAAATTGAGCAAAAAATACCAATTACTCCTTTTGACTTTCAACAGCTGGCACGATAAAAGAAACCCCTTGCTGTGTTAAACAGCAAGGGGTTTTTTATGACTACACCGTATCACACTTCACGCCAACAACGCCTTCTAGATCTTTAATATCAAAGTACACATCGGTTGTATAGCGGTCTTTATGCACAAGTACGCGTACTTCCATGATCGGATAGTCCTTTTCCTTTAAATCATCAATTCGTACAGAATGAATGCGGATATTGAGGGCTTTCATTTCTTTTAAAATATTGGTCATGCGGTTTCGGTCAGAAAGAGACATTCTGATGCGGATTTCTTTTTCCTGCAGTCGAATCGGTCCGATCCGCTGGAAGAGCCATGGGAGAAATTCGACACTAATGAGAATAAAGAAAAGACTGAGGAAGGCTTCTTTATAAAATCCTGCACCTGTTGCAACCCCAAGTCCTGCTGCTCCCCAGATCATCGCAGAAGTCGTGAGACCTGAGATGACATCATTGCTTTTTCGAAGAATCACACCTGCTCCAATAAAACCAACACCAGATATAATTTGCGCCGGTAACCTGAGTGGGTCCATTTGAAGCTTAGAGACTCGAGGGAAATTGTAGGCTGCATCAATGCTGATGATGGTTAAGACGCAGGAGCTGACAGCAATGACAATACACGTTTTTAAGCCGAGGGGCTTTTTCTTCAGCTCTCGTTCAAGCCCGATAATCAGGCCGATTAAGGTGGCCACGGCTAATTTTAAGACTGTATCCCATTCAATTGTCCAAAACATGCGTATCGCTCCTTTCACTTCATGTACGTTTCACAACATGTATATGATCTTCTCACAGCCCATATGGCTGCACAACTCTTATTTTATTCAGTTTCTGAAGAAAGAAAAGCTTTTTATTTTATTTAAAAAGAGAGTCATCCGCATAGGGCAGATGACTCTTCAATTCTTTATTTTGTTTCTTCTTCAAGATGATCTTCCATTTTGTGAAATAGCTGTTTTGATGCTTTTGACGGCTTACTTGTCAATAAGCTCACAATAATGGCAGCCAATCCACTAAGTGTAAAGCCTGGAATCATTTCATAAATACCTGTGGCATGGTTGAGACCTGTCGTAATCCATGTCAGAACTACAACCGCACCAACGATCATCCCAACTAGGGTACCATGATGATTCATTCGTTTCCAGTATAGACAAAGTAAGATGACTGGACCGAATGATGAACCAAATCCTGCCCATGCATAACCGACAAGGTCAAGAATGGTGTCACTTGGGTTAAGTGAAAGGCATAAGGCAATCACAGCGACAACGAGTACAGACATCCGTCCAATCATGACAAGCTCTTTGTCTGATGCTGTTTTTCTAAAGAACGTTCTGTATAAATCCTCTGTCATCGCACTTGCTGTGACAAGCAGCTGAGACGAAATTGAACTCATAATCGCAGCTAAAATGGCAGAAAGTAAAAATCCAGTGATATATGGATGGAATAATACTTTAGAAAAAACGATAAAGATGGTTTCAGGGTCAGCAAGGTTCATACCTGTTTCATGAACATAGGCAACACCCACTAAACCGACAGACAGTGAACCAATCACTGAAATAATCATCCAACTCATTCCGATTCGGCGTGCTGGCTTTAAATCTTTAACGGACGTAATGGCCATAAAGCGTACGATAATATGCGGCTGTCCAAAGTAACCTAGTCCCCAAGCAAGGAAGGAAATAATGCCAATGACGCTCGTTCCTCTAAAAATATCAAGCAATTTAGGGTCAATCTGTTGAATATCTTGGAATGTAGCAACAGGTCCGCCTAATTGTGTAAAGGCAACGATCGGCACGAGCACTAATGCTAAAAACATGATAGCTCCTTGGACAAAGTCCGTTAAGCTCACTGCCAAAAATCCGCCGAACAAGGTATACAAAACAACAATACTTGACGTCAAAATCAGTCCAAACATGTAGTGAGCACCGAATGCTGACTCAAATAAACGTCCGCCCGATACCATTCCAGACGATGTATACAGCGTAAAGAAAATTAAAATGATGACGGCTGAAACAGCTTTTAATAAAGCAGAAGATCCTTTGAATCGTTTATCAAAGAAATCAGGAATCGTAATCGCATCATCCGCAATCTCTGTATAAGAACGTAAACGAGGTGCAAGAATGAGGTAGTTTAAGTAAGCACCAACGATTAAACCAATCGCAAGCCAGGCTGTCGATAAACCTGTTTTATACATTTCACCTGGCACACCCATCAGCATCCATCCGCTCATGTCCGCAGCACCTGCTGAAAGGGCTGTAACGAATGGGCCAAGCCCGCGACCTCCAAGCATATAATCATTTAAATCATGTGTTTTCCTGAATGCATACCAGCCAATGGCAAGCATCCCGATAAAATAAATAGATAAGGAAATTGTAACTTCAATACTCATTTTGTGTTCTCACCTTTTTCGTATTAATTTGACATCACCTCAATCAAAATATACAGAAGTGCGATGGCAGCATTTTGCTTGACTGTCCCGCTCACTGCTATGGTTATTTAACCTAACAGAGTATTCCCAAGTGATCAACCTGCCTAAACCTCTTCATTTTGAAGAAAAAATGGAAAGATCGGTGATAAGAATCATCATGTAAACGATTACAAAAATAAACTAAAGTAAAAATTTTCTGAAAATAAAAGTCGCCTGATGAATATTTCTTTTATCGCTTTGATAAAAAGACGTTTTCAAGAGAACAAAGCTTTCACCGCATCTGCGTAAAGTTGCTTTAGAACAGTAAAATTTGATATGATAAAGTGTATATGACTTATGATCATGACCACGAGCACGCAACATTTTTGGAGGTGAACCTGCATGTCAAGAATTTCAATAGAAGAAGTCAAGCACGTTGCCCATTTAGCAAGGCTTGCGATTACAGAAGAAGAAGCTGAGATGTTTACAGAACAGCTTGATAGCATCATTTCATTTGCAGAGCAGTTAAACGAGGTAGATACGGAAAACGTTGAACCTACTACACACGTATTAAAATTGAAAAATGTCATGAGAGAAGATGTTCCGAATAAAGGTCTTTCCATTGAGGCAGTCGTCAAAAACGCGCCTGATCATAAAGACGGCTATATTCGTGTGCCATCAATTTTGGACTAAAGGAGGCCCGAGACATGTCACTGTTTGATCACAAAATTTCTGAATTAAAAGAGCTTTTACATAAAAAGGAACTGTCTGTTTCTGATTTAGTGGACGAGTCTTATAAACGAATCAATGAAGTAGACGGGAAAGTACAAGCATTCCTTGCACTGGACGAAGAGAAAGCACGTGCGTATGCAAAGGAATTGGACGAGGCAGTTGGTGAAAAGGACGAGCTTGGCCTATTGTTCGGTATGCCGATCGGTGTGAAAGATAACATTGTTACAAAGGATTTGCGTACAACAGCTTCAAGTAAAATCCTGCAAAACTTTGATCCAATTTATGATGCAACCGTTGTAAACCGCTTAAGAGACGCAGAAGCAGTCACAATCGGTAAATTAAATATGGACGAATTCGCAATGGGATCTTCTACGGAGAACTCAGGCTACAAAGCGACGAAAAACCCGTGGAATTTAAACACTGTTCCAGGCGGATCAAGCGGTGGATCAGCAGCTTCTGTTGCAGCAGGTGAAGTACCGTTTTCACTTGGTTCAGATACAGGCGGTTCTATTCGTCAGCCGGCATCATTCTGCGGAGTTGTCGGTCTTAAGCCGACATATGGCCGTGTATCCAGATACGGATTAATCGCATTTGCTTCATCATTAGATCAAATTGGTCCGATTACACGTAATGTAGAAGACAACGCCTATGTTCTTCAAGCGATTGCAGGTGTCGATCAAATGGACGCAACAAGTGCAAATGTCGATGTCCCAGATTTTCTTTCTTCATTAACTGGCGACATCAAAGGTCTGAAAATTGCTGTGCCGAAAGAATACCTTGGCGAAGGTGTTGGCAAGGAAGCAAAAGAGTCTGTTCTTCAAGCGTTAAAAGTATTAGAAGGACTAGGTGCTTCGTGGGAAGAAGTATCTCTTCCGCACTCTAAATATGCGCTTGCGACTTACTACTTACTGTCTTCTTCAGAAGCATCTGCGAACCTTGCTCGTTTTGACGGCATCCGCTATGGCTACCGTACAGACAATGCAGACAACCTGATTGATTTATACAAAAATACTCGTTCTGAAGGATTCGGAGACGAAGTGAAACGCCGCATCATGCTTGGTACATTTGCGCTAAGCTCAGGATATTACGATGCGTACTATAAAAAAGCGCAAAAAGTCCGTACATTGATCAAAAAAGACTTTGAAGATGTTTTCGAAAAGTATGATGTCATTGTAGGACCAACAACGCCGACTCCTGCATTTAACATTGGTGAAAAGACAAGCGACCCGCTAACCATGTATGCAAACGATATTTTAACGATCCCTGTTAACCTTGCAGGCGTTCCTGGAATCAGTGTGCCTTGTGGGTTTGCAAATGGCCTTCCGTTAGGACTGCAAATCATCGGCAAGCACTTTGACGAAGGAACAGTGTACCGCGTGGCTCACGCTTTTGAGCAAGCAACAGATCATCATAAAGCAAAACCTGAACTGTAAGGGGTGAATCAGAATGAACTTTGAAACGGTAATTGGACTTGAAGTCCACGTAGAGCTCAAAACAAAATCGAAAATTTTCTCAAGCTCGCCGACACCTTTTGGTGCAGCTGCCAACACGCAAACAAGTGTCATCGACCTTGGATATCCTGGCGTACTGCCTGTACTGAATAAAGAAGCGGTGAACTTTGCAATGAAAGCGGCTATGGCGCTGAACTGTGAAATCGCAACAGATACAAAATTTGACCGTAAAAACTACTTCTATCCTGATAACCCAAAGGCGTATCAAATTTCTCAATTTGATAAACCGATTGGTGAAAACGGCTGGATTGAAATTGAAGTAGAAGGCAAAACAAAACGAATCGGTATTACGCGTCTCCATTTGGAAGAGGATGCAGGGAAGCTGACGCACACAGGCGACGGTTACTCACTCGTCGATTTCAACCGTCAAGGCACGCCGCTTGTTGAAATCGTATCTGAGCCAGACATTCGCACGCCAGAAGAAGCGTATGCTTATTTAGAAAAATTAAAATCCATTATTCAATATACAGGCGTTTCTGACTGTAAGATGGAAGAAGGCTCACTTCGCTGTGATGCCAATATTTCTCTTCGCCCAATCGGCCGTGAGGAGTTTGGTACAAAGACAGAGCTCAAAAACTTGAACTCATTCGCTTTCGTACAAAAAGGCCTTGAATTCGAAGAAAAGCGTCAAGAGCAAGTATTGCTGTCTGGCGGATTGATCGAACAGGAAACCCGCCGTTATGACGAAGCGTCTAAAAAGACGATCCTGATGCGTGTCAAAGAGGGCTCTGATGATTACCGCTACTTCCCAGAACCGGATTTGGTGGAACTGTACATTGATGACGAGTGGAAAGAACGTGTAAGAGCATCCATCCCAGAGCTTCCAGACGAGCGCCGCAAACGCTACATCGAGGAGCTTGGACTCCCTGCATACGATGCAATGGTACTCACGCTGACGAAAGAAATGTCTGATTTCTTTGAAGCGACCATTTCAGAAGGTGCAGAAGCGAAGCAAGCATCGAACTGGCTCATGGGTGAAGTATCTGCTTACTTAAACTCTGCTCAAAAAGAGCTGGACGATACAAAGCTGACGCCGCAAGGACTTGCTGGCATGATCAAGCTCATTGAAAAAGGAACAATTTCCTCTAAGATTGCGAAAAAGGTATTCAAAGAGCTCATTGAAAATGGGGGAGATGCAGAAACAATCGTCAAAGAAAAAGGACTTGTCCAAATTTCTGACGAAGGTGCGCTGCTCAAACTTGTCACAGAAGCACTTGATCACAACCCGCAATCCATTGAAGACTTTAAAAATGGTAAAGACCGCGCGATTGGTTTCTTAGTCGGACAAATCATGAAAGCATCGAAGGGCCAAGCTAACCCGCCGATGGTGAACAAGATTCTCCTTGAAGAAATCAAAAAACGCTAAATCGCAAAAAACCGCCTGATGAATAGGCGGTTTTTTTGCTTGAAATGACAGGGTCTTATCATAGATTCAGACCACCGCCGTATATCAATTTAGAGAATCTTTTCTTATAATGAAGCATAAGCGAAAGTGCACATTCGAAGGGGGAAAGGTGAGCTAAATCGAAAAACAGCACGTCATGTTACTGAAGAAACAGCTTCAATTGCTCCACTGCTCTTAGAACAGCAGGTTCCTCACACTTTTCTAAATTCGTCAGCATCCCTTGGATGACTGGCTTACGAGGTTCAGCTTTTGCCAGCTCTTCTTCAATCACTTCAATGGATACAACGGTATCATCTGAAAGCAGATGATCAAGCTTTAACAAGCGAAGCTCCTCCTGAAGGGAAGCAGCACTCGGCGCTTCATCATCCCAAATGGCTTGCTTCAAAATCGGCTTCGTCTGAGAACGAAGCAAGCCTTGGACCAGATCATCAAACCGTTCGAGTATAAAGGATGAGAGCTCATTAAATGATAATTGCATTTGATCCTGTAAAAGCAGAACTTGCACATACGATTGAATCATTCCTTGAATCATGACTGACAGGTCAGTTATATAGGGTTCGATCTCCTGTCCATAAGTCGTCAAGATGGAAATTTGAATTTCATCGTTCATTTGCTTTTTCACAGTTTTTGAATACTTTTTAATCTGCTGGTTTTCCGGAATAATGTTCTCGCTGAGGATCAGAATGATAAAATCCTTGTTCTCAGCAAAATGCTGAAACTGTTCAGCGATTTGTTTCTGAAAGATCTCTCTCGGCGTGAGATGCTGATTCTCTTTTCGAATCATTTCGATAGTTTGCATCGAAGTGTCGATATAATATTCAAACGCTCGGTTGAAAAGCTGTTCTTTTGATTTGAAATGTAAATAAAATGCGCCTTTTGATATTCCGCATTCATCTGCAATTTCCTGAATGGTCGTAGAAGAAAAACCCTTTTTCGCAAACAATTGGATGCTTGCTTTAATGATTTTTTCTTTTTTTTCGTTCATGAAATAAGGCCCCTTCAGCTTTAGAATGTTACGTCAAACGCAAGTGAAATGGTTGACGGCATTGTATATCACCGTTTATTATGATATAGAATGACCAGTCAGTCAATACATAAAGGAAAATGGAGGACATAATGAATTCGATCATCAATTTTGTATTAAAGAATAAGTTCGCTGTATGGCTCATGACGATTATCGTAACAGTTGCTGGTCTATATGCCGGATTGAATATGAAACAAGAATCAATCCCAAATATCAACACGCCAGTCATTACGGTTTCTACAACGTACCCTGGCGCAACGCCGGACGAAGTATCAGATAAGGTGACAGATCCAATTGAAAAGTCGATTCAAAACCTCAATGGGGTCAGCGTAGTCACTTCTAATTCTTTTGAAAATGCATCATCCATTCAAATCGAGTACGATTACAACAAAGACATGGATGAAGCAAAAAAGGAAATTGAAGATGCGATTAGCAATATCGATTTGCCTGAAAATGCAGAAAAACCTAAAATCGCACGCTTTAGTATTAATGCGATTCCAATCCTAGCCCTTAGTGTCTCTGGTGATAAAGAATCATTACAAGACCTTACACAAAAAGTAGAAAATGACCTCGTTCCTTCACTTCAAGGATTAGACGGTGTCTCTTCTGTCGAAACTTCAGGACAGCAAATCAAAGAAGTAGAATTTTCGTTTAAACAAAAGAAATTAAAAGAATACGGTCTAGATGAAGATACCGTACAAAACATGATCAAAGGCTCTGATGTGAATGTACCATTAGGTCTATACACATTTGGCAACAAACAAAAATCAGTTGTCGTGGACGGCAATATTTTAAGCGTCAAAGATTTGAAAAACATGCGCATTCCAGTCACACCAAGTGCAGGCGGCAGTGCAGGAAGCGCTGGAACTGGAGCACCTTCTAACGGCTCAGAAAACCCAGGTGCGCAAGGTGCGGAGCAGCAGGCTGGAAGTGCAAGTCAGCAGCAAGCAGCAGCTCAGCAGCAAGCAGGTGCAGCAAGCAGTCAATCTGTAGAGCTGCCGACGATCAAGCTATCTGAGATAGCAGATATTAAAGTCGTAAAAGATGCAGAATCGATCTCTAGAACGAACGGAAAAGACAGTATCGGTCTGCAAATTGTTAAAGGCTCTGATGCCAACACAGTGAGTGTAGCAGAAGAAGTCACAAAAGAGCTTGAGAAATTCAAAAAAGACAACAAAGGCATCAAAGTAAGCACCACATATGATCAAGCAGAGCCGATTAAAGAGTCTGTCAGCACAATGCTGAACAAGGCGATCATCGGAGCATTCTTTGCGATCATTATCATTCTATTGTTCCTGAGAGATATCAAATCAACATTAATTTCGGTCATTTCGATTCCGTTATCTCTGTTGATTGCTGTTTTATTATTAAATCAGTTGGATATTACATTAAATATCATGACACTTGGGGCCATGACCGTCGCCATTGGGCGTGTGGTCGATGACTCGATAGTGGTCATAGAAAACATCTATCGACGAATGGCCTTAAAGGATGAACCGTTAAAAGGCAAGGCACTCGTCAGAGAAGCCACAAAAGAAATGTTTATCCCAATTATGTCTTCGACGATTGTGACTATTGCAGTATTCTTACCGTTAGCATTAGTAGGTGGAATGATTGGTGAACTATTCATCCCATTTGCCCTAACAATTGTGTTTGCGTTGCTTGCTTCACTGCTTGTCGCCATTACAATTGTTCCAATGATGGCACACAGTCTATTTAAAAAGAATCTCTACGGCACAGCGAAAAAAGTAAAAGAGCACAAACCAAGCAAACTTTCTGGCGGTTATAGACGTGTACTTAATTGGACACTCAACCATAAATGGATCACATCAGGAATTGCCATTCTTATGCTTGTCGGAAGCTTATTCTTAGCCCCACTTGTCGGTGTCAGCTTCTTACCACAGGAAGCAGAGAAAACGGCCATGGTGACATACACGCCAGAGCCTGGACAAACGAGAGAACAAGCAATTGATGAAACGAAAAAAGCTGAAGAATATTTGATGAAACGTGATCATGTCAATACAGTTCAGTATTCACTAGGCTCTTCAAATGCCATGACCGCAAGTGTTGGCGGTAACTCTAACGGTGCATTATTCTTCGTTCAATATGATGATGACACGCCAAACTTTGATAAAGAAAAAGATCGCGTGGTCAAAGCTCTGCAAGATAAAGCATCTAAAGGGGAATGGAAATCACAAGACTTTTCATCTGCTGGTGCAAGCAATACTGTGACGTACTATGTGTACGGGGATAAAGCAAGTGATATTGAAGGCACAGTAAAAGATGTTGAGAACATCTTAAAAGATGAGAAAAACCTGAAAAATGTCAGCACAAGCTTATCTGAGAAATATGACGAATATACGTTTAATGCAGATCAAGAAAAACTAGCGAAACTAGGTCTAACTGCTTCACAAATTGCTCAAGCGATTGCACCTCAAAATAGTGAAACAACACTGACGAAAGTCACAGAGGACGGCAAAGAACTTGATGTGAAGCTTCAAACGGAAAAAGATGAATATAAGAGCAAAAAAGATGTAGAAAATAAAAAGATCACCACACCAACAGGGCAAGAAGTCCGAATTGGTGATGTCGTCACAGTAAAAGATGGTACGACAGCAAATACGGTGACAAAACGTGATGGGAAAATCTACGCAGAAGTGTCTGGTGACATGACAACAGACAACGTCTCAAGTGTAACGCAGGATGTTCAGAAGAAAGTCGACAAGCTTGATCTGAAATCTAGCGTAACGATTGACACAGGCGGCGTAAGTGCGGATATCCAGGAATCCTTTACACAGCTTGGCCTTGCAATGCTTGCAGCGATTGCCATTGTGTATCTCGTTCTCGTCATCACATTTGGCGGAGGTCTTGCACCATTTGCGATTCTCTTCTCACTGCCATTTACAATTATTGGTGCACTGCTTGGATTGTTTATAGCAAAAGAAACCATCAGCTTAAATGCTATGATTGGATTGCTCATGCTGATCGGTATCGTTGTAACTAATGCCATTGTCTTGATTGACCGCGTGATTCATAAAGAACAAGAAGGTCTCTCAACAAGAGAAGCATTACTTGAAGCTGGTACAACAAGATTACGTCCAATCTTAATGACGGCCCTTGCGACGATTGGTGCACTGCTGCCACTCGCATTAGGATTTGAAGGCGGAAGCCAGATCGTGTCAAAAGGACTTGGCGTAACCGTAATTGGCGGTTTAACAAGTTCTACACTTCTTACATTGGTCATCGTTCCAATCGTGTATGAAATGTTAAGCAAGTTTAGACGTAAGAAAAAGTACGCAGAAGAAGAGTAAGAGGAAGCCCCGCCAATGAGCGGGGCCTTTTTTATTTTGAAATCTGACAAACAGCTTTTCTCATAAGCTCTTCAAATGCGTGGAAAAAGGCCTCACGATCGACATGGTCAATCACTTGAATTAATTTTCCATTTGGATGCTCTTCAGTGCGTCCTTGTCTAGGCGTTTCGGTATAAACGATTGCGTTCACTTCTTTAGAACGGGTAAATGACGTAGAAGCCAGAGTAATCGTTGTCAGCACATCCCATAAGTAATACGTCGAATTGGTTTCATGATGAATGAGCGGCGGACAAAAGGCGTAGCACTGTCCGATAAAATCTATTCCAATATGAGAACGAAGGGAAGCCCAGCGCTGACGTACATCAAGTGTAAGCGGGACTTGATTTGTACTTTCAAGTGCGACCATTTCAATAGGAAACGGTTCCTGAAAGACAGTGCTGACAGCATAAGGGTCCCAAAATGCATTCCATTCTGCTGTCCCGTCATGCTCAGGCTCTTCAACATTGCCTTTTTCAAGGAACGTGCCGCCCATCCACACCAATTTCTCAATTTTATTAGAGATCGAAGGATCTTCTTCTAAAGCGCGTGCAAGGTCTGTGAGCGGACCAGTAAAGAGCAGGGTGATAGGTTCTTTTGCCTTCTTAACCGTTTCAATCAGATGAAGGTGTGCTGGCAGCTTGGACACCTTTGTATCAACAGTACCTTTTTCATTTAAAATTGGCAGAGCATCTACATAGAAAGCATGCATACGCCACTCCTTCGGAAATGGATTGACGCCTCTAGAAGTTGAAGCAGCGACTTCAATTTCATAAGGGCTAAATCGATCAATGATTTTTTGAGATGCACTAAGAGCAGGCTCTAAATAACAATCAGCAGGAATCACAGACATTCCGATGACTTTCAGATGTTCCATTTGAAGGAGAAGAAATAAAGAGACGAGGTCATCAACACCGCCGTCATGATTAAAATAGACAGGCTTTTTCATCGCATATCATCCTTTACAGCGTTTTCTTTTATTTTATCAGAATGCTCTCTTGCTGCGGGAAATGTGGTAGGAGATTTCACATATTAGGTGGTTGTTTTGTTGCCATTTTCAAATCTCATAGTATAATTAAAGGTTGTTAGTGGTGAAAATAGATTGCATAATGAATATAGGATGATGATGAATGAAACGTGCTCGAATTATATACAATCCGACATCTGGGCGTGAACTCTTCAAGAAGAATTTACCGCAGGTTTTGCAAAAATTTGAACAAGCTGGCTATGAAACTTCTTGTCATGCGACGACATGTGCAGGAGATGCCACGCAAGCAGCAGAAAAAGCCGCACAGAGAGATTTTGATTTAATTGTAGCAGCAGGTGGAGACGGCACGATCAACGAAGTTGTCAACGGACTAGCACCGCTTGAAAAAAGACCAAAACTAGGAATTATTCCAGTTGGAACAACAAATGACTTCGCAAGAGCACTTGGCATTCCACGAGAAGGTGTTTTGAAAGCGACAGATGCCATTATTGAGGGTGTAGCGAAGCCGCTTGATATCGGTAAAGTCAATGGCCATTATTTTATTAATATTGCTGGCGGCGGCCGGTTAACAGAGCTCACCTATGAGGTGCCTAGTAAACTGAAGACCATGCTTGGACAGCTTGCTTATTATTTAAAAGGCATGGAGATGCTTCCTTCTATCCGCCCGACAGAAGTCGAAATTGAATATGACGGCAAATTGTTTCATGGAGAAATCATGCTGTTTCTTGTTTCACTCACAAACTCAGTAGGCGGCTTTGAAAAACTAGCGCCAGATTCCATTTTAGATGATGGGATGTTTGACCTGATCATTCTAAAGAAGGTCAATCTAGCAGAAGCCATTCGAGTGGTCAGCCTTGCACTCAGAGGCGAGCATATTCATGATAACAATGTCATCTACGCAAAAGCGAATCGCGTGAAGGTAGATGTGAAAGATAAAATGCAATTGAATTTAGATGGTGAATACGGAGGCATGCTGCCAGGTGAATTTGAAAACCTGTATCGCCATATTGAATTTATTGTGCCAAAAGCAACAGCTGAAAAAATAGGGTGAAGACTGAACTTGGTTCCTTATGGCGGCCAAGTTTTTCTTTGCAAATGAGGTGATAAAATTGGTGAAAATGAAACCGCCTGTTGAAAAGAATGAATACTACAATGTAACCTTCGAAGATTTAACGCATGAAGGTGCAGGTGTAGCAAAAATTGAAGGATTCCCTGTCTTTGTACCGAATGCCCTTCCTGACGAACAAGGGAAAATCAAAGTCACACGAGTCAAAAAAGGATTTGCTTTTGGACGACTCATGGAGCTGACAAAGGAAAGTCAGCACAGGCAAGATGCGCCATGTCCCATTTACAAGCAGTGCGGCGGCTGTCAAATTCAGCACATGAGCTATGAAGGCCAGCTGCTTTTTAAACAGAAACAAGTAAAGGACGTTTTAGAGCGGATCGGCAAGCTTGATATGAGCCGTGTAAAAGTTCATCCTGTACTCGGCATGGAACACCCTTGGAATTACCGAAACAAAGCACAAGTTCCAGTTGGCGAACGAGAAGGCGGACTTGTTGCAGGATTTTATCAGCAGCGTACCCATGAAATCATTGATATGGAAAAATGTTTGATTCAGCAGTCAGAAAACGACGAAGTGGTACAGGCAGTAAAAGATATCTGCAATGCGTTTGGCATCAAAGCATATAACGAAGAGCGGCACAAAGGCTGGCTGCGTCATGTGATGGTTCGCTACGGTATTGCAACAGGTGAAATGATGGTTGTGTTTGTGACTAGAACGGCTGACTTTCCGCAAAAGCAGCAGGTGATTGAGCAGATTATAGCACGCTTCCCACACGTTCGGTCAATTGTACAAAACGTAAATTCAAAGAAAACAAATGTCATTTTCGGAGACGAAACAACCGTTTTATGGGGCGAAGAATACATTTATGACACGATTGGCGACATCAAATTTGCCATTTCAGCCCGCTCATTTTATCAAGTGAACCCAGCTCAAACAAAGGTGCTTTACGACAAAGCGCTTGAATATGCAGAACTGCAAGGCGAAGAAACCGTCATCGATGCCTACTGCGGAATCGGTACGATTTCCTTATTTCTTGCACAAAAAGCAGGCAGAGTATATGGCGTAGAAATTGTGCCAGAAGCGATTGAAGACGCAAAACGCAACGCTGCCTTAAACGGAATCAACAACGTCGAATTTGCAGTCGGCGAAGCAGAAACCGTCATCCCAAACTGGTACAAAGAAGGCATCAAAGCAGACACTCTTGTCGTTGATCCGCCAAGAAAAGGCTGTGATGAAGCACTGCTTGATACGATTTTAAAGATGAAACCGAACCGTGTTGTGTATGTGTCCTGTAATCCTGGGACGCTAGCTCGTGATTTGCGAATTCTTGAAGATGGCGGCTATGTGACGGAGGAAGTGCAGCCGGTGGATATGTTTCCGCATACGAGCCATGTAGAATGTGTAGCAAGTCTTGTGATTAATCAGTAATGTATTGAGACATCCCGATTTCGTGAAAAGCTTCATATTGGGATGTTTTTATTTTTGCTTTTCCTCCGTTAGAATGAAAAAATCACTCCTGTAATTTGATTAATCAAACGGAAGTAAGTTAAACGAATGGAATTCTCTTTGAAAAGGAGTTTTATCTATGTTCCGATAAAAGTTTTATATGTTTTTCAATGATAATTTTACGGTTCTTGCTTTAGTGGATGCTAGAACAAGGATTATAGAATATTGTGTCCTCATTCAGCTTAATCGTTGGGAAAGTTTCGAAGTCGGGCTCAACTGTTACTCACCCAAGTAAAAAGTGACTGTTGAATCAATAAAAGTAGTAACATCCAAAAATAAAACCCCTTCTCCATTAATGGATGGGAGGGTCTTCTTCTATGTTCTGCTTCTTTTGATCAAGCGCAGAGGATATGATATCAAGTCCGATGTATAAAAAGTTAACAAAGAAAGATAAAATCAATGCACCATTTCCCCATATAGAAACTTCAACTAACTTTAAATTTAATACATATTTAATCGTGAAGTAAATAAGAGCCCACGAAGCAAAAAATTCTAAAATATAAGTGATCCATTTTGGGACCTTCAACAAAAAAGTGATTCCTTTCCCTATAAATAAAACTATAAACGCCCAAAAAATTACGATGATGCTGACTAACAATGAAAAGGTAATCAAAGAAAATAATGAATCATAAGTGATGTATTCACCGAAAAGAAAATTCACTCCCAATGAGACTAGATAAAGCATGAAAGTTGGAAGGGCAATAACGATACTAAGGGAAAAACATATTAGTAAAATAAGTAGAACGGCAACAAAAGCGCCAGGTGCTTCATCTACAATGTTTTTCTTTTTGAAAAAAGTATAGAGCATGACAGATACTAAAAGGAGCACTAAAAAAGTCATTAAAATACCGTAAGAAAAAGACATGTTGACCCTCCATAAAAAAGCACTATTTAGCAATTATTGTTTAGTTAAAGAAGATTGGTAATGAATTTGCCATAGTTTTAGCAACTTTTAATAAAAGCATAGTGAACTGTTTTTATGTCCACTTTTCTCCTTTATCCATATAGATCTTTACTATAAGATAATTACTCTTTTCTATAAAATACACAAAAATCGGAATAATATCCATATTAAGGTTGAATGGTATTTTTATAATGTGATATTTGTCGATTTCAATTAGGAAATAATTGAGGTTTCTTTTCATTAGTGTGGCTGATGCCTTACCTGATGCCATTGCATAACACGTTTCCCAGTAGTACCTTTTTGAACGGCGTTTACGTCTCCTCAAATTTTTGCTATTTTATAAAGTGCTGATAGCATTTTGTGATTGTTCATTTTATGCTTCTTTTGCGTTGAATCCTAACTAAAGTATATAATGATAAAAGAAGGACATGCCCTTTAGGCGCTATGTCATGAGAGGAATTGGATGAAAGATGAGTAAAAATTTCTGGCGTGATTTACCGCGGCCATTTTTTATATTAGCACCAATGGAAGAAGTGACAGATGTTGTGTTTCGTCATGTTGTGAGTGAGGCGGCGAGACCGGATGTGTTTTTTACAGAGTTTACGAACAGTGAGAGCTATTGCCACCCTGATGGTATTCAAAGTGTGAAGGGGCGTTTAACGTTTACAGAGGATGAGCAGCCGATTGTTGCTCATATTTGGGGAGACAAGCCTGAGAACTTTAGACAGATGAGCATTGGAATGGCGGAGTTAGGATTTCAGGGACTTGATATTAATATGGGCTGTCCTGTCCCAAATGTCACGCAAAACGGGAAGGGCAGCGGCTTGATTCTTCGTCCAGACGTTGCCGCAGAGCTGATTCAAGCAGCAAAAGCTGGGGGATTACCTGTCAGCGTCAAAACAAGACTAGGTTTTACTGAAGTCGATGAATGGCGCAGGTGGCTTAGACACATTTTGGAGCAAGACATTGTGAATTTATCTATTCACCTTCGCACAAGAAAGGAAATGAGTCAGGTGGATGCGCATTGGGAGCTCATTCCTGAAATTAAAAAACTTCGTGATGAAGTAGCACCTGATACGCTTTTGACAATCAATGGTGATATTCCAGATCGTCAAACAGGCTTAAAGCTCGCTAAGCAGTATGGAGTAGACGGCGTGATGATAGGGCGTGGGATTTTCCATAACCCATTTGCGTTTGAAAAAGAACCAAAGGAGCATACAAGTGATGAATTGCTTGGTCTATTAAGATTACATCTTGATCTTCATGATCAATACTCATCACTAGGTCTGCGTCCATTCAAGGCACTGCACCGTTTCTTTAAGATTTATGTAAAAGGATTCAGAGGAGCGAGTTTCTTAAGAAATCAATTAATGAACACATCATCAACAGATGAAGTGCGTGAAATGCTGGATGAATTTGAAGCGAGTAATCAAGAACAATCATGACCAACAAGAGGAGGGGGAACCCTTCTCTTTTTTTCATTAAATAGGACTATTAAACCAGTTCTATTGAATGGTAAAATGAGATAGAAATAACAATTGGAGGTATTTTATTTGAAACCATTTTGGGATAAAGACAGAGAAAGCGAAGAAACATTTAAGAAAATCAATGAGAAAGGCATTGCAAAAGCGGAAAAGAAGCTAGGCGTCATCCTGCCGGATACATATAAGCAACTGATTCTCGAACAAAATGGCGGGTATACCTTGCATAATGCTTTTCCAACGGATCAGCCGAATGGATGGGCAGAGGATCATGTGTCATTTGATCATTTAAGAGGAATTGCCAAAGATGAAGGTATTATGGATAGTGATTATTTAATAGAAGAATGGGAATTGCCTGAGGGACTTGTGCTCATTTGTGGGGATGGTCATACGTGGATCGCTTTGGATTATAGAGAAACAAAGGAGCATCCGCTGGTTCATTACTTTGATCTTGAATATGAGACGGATTTTAAATTAGCGGATTCGTTTGATGAATTGATTGCGGGGCATTATACCGCAGAAGATAGCGAAGAAGATGGGATGTCAGATGAAGAGTGGCTGGCTGAATATGAAAAGCAAAATCCACCATTATCAAAAAAAGAAGTGAAAGAAATATTGAAGACTCGAGACCCTGAGGCACTTCATAAAATTGTATTTTTTCATTTAGACCAAATTGATGATATCAAGTGGTTTTTTTCAGAAGTAGAAACTTTTATGAACTCCATTCAAGACGAAAATATGTTAGTAACTGCTGGCTGGGCGCTCAGCACAATCCTTACACTGAATGATGTGGTGGTTAAGCAGAATGACGATATTTTTCAAAGGACACGTCGTTTTGCGGAGCAATTGAATCAATCAAAAATAGAAGAAATGCATGAAATCGCTTTTAATATATCATTATGGTTGGAATTTGATTTAGAAGAGCAATAAGAATATCTATTTCATCTGAAAAATATCTGAAATAGAAATCTTTTAAATTATTAAAAAGACCCCCTTACCAAAAGGGGGCCGCCATTCCTTACTCTGCACTCTCCTCAACATCACGGCTATCCTCTGTTTCACCAATATAAATAGGACCGTTTGCATGGTCGATTCGGATTGGCCATTCGTATGGGACTTGCAGGCGTCGTGCGATGGCTCTCCAAAACTTTGCAGAATCAAATTCTAATTCTTGAAAGTCTTTAAGCAATTCTTTATAAGAAGAGCCGTCAAATTGAATGTACGAGTCTTGCAGACGCATAAAGGCGTAATGTCTCACTTCTAATGCTGCTGCGGCTTCCATTTCTTCTTCTGTTGCTTCTCCGATGATTGTACCTGCCGGCGGAAGCATGTCGTATACATTAAATTCCTGTTCTTCTTCGTGTGCTGCATTGTGCTGCTGATCTGACATTTTTCTTCACTCCTTCTCGTTCTCAATCAAAACTTTATTTCGTGCTTACTTCTATTATCGGAAGGAAATGTGAAATGTGGAATGAAAAGTGGAGCAGATTCACAACTCTTGCTTTTTTCTCTTGAATCATCTATGATCAATTACAGATATAAAAGGTCTATAATAGATAGAAAGGAGTTTCCTCATGAAATATTCTAAAGCAACCAACTATGCGCTGCATACGATGGTGTTTTTAACTCTTGCGCCAAAGGGGAAAGCGATTGGCGTTGAACCTCTTGCTAAGATGCAAGACCTTTCACCAACCTATTTATCCAAAATTTTAACAAAGCTTGTGAAGGCAGGATTGATTGAATCAACACCTGGTGCAAAGGGAGGTTACACCCTTATCAAACGAAAGGAAGACATTTCATTTTTAGATGTCATTCAGGCTGTAGAAGGACAAACGAATTTATTTCGCTGCTCTTTAGAGCATGACTCCTTCATGCCTCATGATGGTTGTTTGATTGAACAAGTCATGCAGGATGTGGAAACGAAAATGCAGGAGACGTTAAGTCAAAAGCGGTTAGTTGATATTGCAAGCCAAATAGAGCAGACAGAAAAAAATCCATTTTTCAACATGTGATTTTTTTGAACTAATGATAGACATTAAGAGTCTTTAAAGTCTTGAATAGAAAAGGAGAGATTGATATGTTATTAGATTGTGCCATTATCGGAGGAGGGCCAGCCGGATTAAGTGCAGCACTTGTTGTAGGACGAGGTAGAAAGCAGGTCATTGTATTTGATGATGAGCTGCCAAGAAATCGAGTGACGCATGAATCACATGGATTTATTACAAACGATGGAATGACACCGTTTGAAATCAGACAAGCGGGAGAGGCAGACCTTCAAAAATACCCTCATATCAAAATCAAACGATGTAGAATTGTTGATATACAAAAGAAAGAGGAAAATTTTACGTTACTGACACACGAGGGGGATACATTCGAAGCGAAAAAAATCATCTTGGCAACTGGACTTCAGGATATACTGCCAGAGATTGAAGGAATTCATGATGTGTACGGAAAAACGTTGTTTAGCTGTCCTTTCTGTGATGGATGGGAATTAAAGGACAAAGCACTTGCCCTCATTGCAGAGAATCAGCGAGCCTTGCATATGGCTAAGCTTCTTTCCAATTGGACAAAGGATTTGATCGTGTTTACGAATGGGCACATGTTAGCTGAAGAGGACAAGACGCTTCTGACGGCACATTCTATTCAAGTCATTGATGTGCCAATTGTGTCGATTGATCATGACAATGGGCAGCTGCGCTCTCTACAGCTTTCGAATGGGGAGATAGTGAATAGGGAAGGCGGTTTTGTCGCAAGTGAATTCAAGCAGTCAGCCCCATTTGCCGAAAAGCTTGGCTGTCAAATGACAAAGAATGCGGGTATTGAAACAGATATTTTTGGACGTACAACCGTCAGTGGTGTCTTTGCATGTGGTGATAATTTAGGTGGTCCAGCTCAGTTAGTTCTCGCAGCAGCAGCTGGAAGCCAAGCAGGAATGGGCGTCATTCATGAACTTGTGCAAGAAGAGTTTCAAGAAAAAACATCTCTATGAGAAGAGATGTTCAGCGGAGAGCGGTTTTTCGTTTTGCTAAGACGTGAGCTTTCCATTCAAAAAGTGCGTAGATGACAAAGAAGATCAGGATCCAACTGCTGGCATCGACCCATACATTGGTGATCTGAATGATGTTCGCCTGATCAAGTCCAGCCTGTATCCACATGGTGATCAGTGCTGTAAGGAACACTTGTAAAAACCATTTTGATGTTTTCAATTGGTCACACCTCCATCTCTTTCCATTATATAAGAAATGACAGTTTATTTCCAATTGTTTTCCTGTATGTTCAACGGTAAAATGAAAAATAAAACGATTGAAAGGAAAGCAAATGAGTGATCAAACAAATAGATTTTTAAAAAGTCATTTTCCTGATCTTATCCTCACGCCGCCTCTTTTTTATGGGTGGCCTTTTGGGCTAAGGTTTGAAGTGGCAGATTGGTCATTAGGAAAAGAATCGGTTGTATTAGAAAAAGCGGGAGATCGTGCTTTAGAGATTGTGAAATATGCTTTTGATCCAGAAGACGAGATGCTGCTTGTAACGGATGTGTATACAGAACATGAACATGAATTAACGAAGCATAAGCTCCTGGTTTATCAAAAATATGTGCATCGGCAAGTAAGGAACAGATTGCGCCATGAGCTTTTGACTTATGTACGTCCAGAAATAGAAGATTCACTGACATTAGAGAGATTTACACTCAAATGCCAGCTACAAGACATTCGATTGCGTCCGCTTCTCCATGCGATGTGTCAGGAGGACTTCTATGCACCGAATCAAATCTTGAAGGGAAAACTGGGGTATGAAATTTATCTTATGAATCTCTCGAAAAAAATGATTTTTCACTTATATGATGATCGAGGCTGTGATCTCATTGCGGCAGAGCCAGAGCGTTTAAGACCAGTCTATGAAGGCTTACAGCACTGTCTATTAGACTATGATCGTCCTCAAATGGACCAGCTGTTTGCAACGAAATAAGAAAAACCGCACTTTCGACAAGTGCGGACAGGCTGTCGAGAAAATCTCGACAGCTTTATTTTTTTCCTTAAAGTTTCCATTCTTCCATTTATAATAGAGAAAAGCATACTAAAGGAAGGTGTTTTTCTCATGTTT
>Ga0209463_1000209_pt1 | contig 55422 bp, 49 predicted proteins | sample AgamicMgSfrz_FD_187169 | JGI IMG/M metagenome (GOLD analysis project Ga0209463, IMG submission 187169) | Agave microbial communities from Guanajuato, Mexico - Mg.Sf.rz (SPAdes) (version 2) | ecosystem: Host-associated > Plants > Phyllosphere > Phylloplane/Leaf | place: Guanajuato, Mexico...
GATTGTTAAAGCATCATTCTTATCCCACTCTTAACGGACAGTAGACTCCCATCTCAAGCTTATGAGAATACGAGGAAGATAGGAAGGAGATCAACTGTCCGTAAAGGTCCGATTGGTTCAACTAACCATCAGTGGGGGATGAAGGACCCCCCCACTGATGGAAGTTTCACTTTATTTTAAATCATTTTCTAACTCATTGATCGTAGATTGTAATTCATCAAGTTCCTTCTGAAGCAATTCTTGATGTGGTTTTACTTCTTCTTTCCACGTTTCTAATGATAGCTTAAGATCTTCAATAAAAGTGCTAAATACGGTTTTACCCTCTACTGTAGCTGTTTTTACAGAATCTTTTATTTCATTTAAATCCAATTTTAGTTCTTGGATATGTTGAAGAAAAGCTTTTCCATTTTCGTTGCAGACTTTTCTTACTTCTTTTCCTGAGTAAGGAGTAGTCAGTAAGGTAGTGATTCCCGCTGCAATTCCTCCGATTAAAAACCCTGATAAGAATGATTTTGCGCTCATTTACTTACACCTCGCTCTTTTTTTCATCATTATAACGTATTCAAGCGATCATTACTATTTTTTAGGTTCTCCTCTTATAGTTTGTCATAAGTTATTGATTTTTGTGTTGGAATTCCTTCATGAATTTAGTAAGTTCCACTACATGTTCAAGGGGAACAGCATTATAAATGGAAGCACGGCAACCACCGACAGATCGATGGCCATTAAGACCAACAAATCCTGCTTCCTTTGCCTCTTGTAAGAAAGCCTTTGTGAGGTTTTCTGACTGTAAAGTAAAGGTAACGTTCATTTTAGAACGGCTTGTTTCTTTTGCGTGCCCACGATAAAAACCATTACTTTGATCGATTACATCATATAAGTGTTTTGCTTTTTCGTTATTGATGGCAGCAATTCCTTCCACTCCACCTTGTTTTTTTACCCATTTTAAGACAAGGGATAAAAGATAAATTGCTAAAGTTGGTGGTGTATTGAATAAAGAATTATTTTTAGCATGTGTATGAAAACTTAACATGGTCGGTAAAGTAGCATCTTCTTTTATCAAATCTTTTCGAATAATGACGACAGTCACTCCAGATGGTCCAAGATTTTTTTGAGCACCTGCATAAATCAAGCCGAAATTCGAAACATCTATTGGAGTACTTAAAATATCGCTGGACATATCAGCAATTAAAGGAACAGATACATTGGTAGGATAGCTGCTCCATTGGGTGCCATAAATCGTATTATTACTTGTAATATGAAGATAAGCAGCATCTTTTGGTAATTCAATCTGTTCTGAATTAGGAATATATGAATAATTTTCATTTTTGCTTGAAATGGAAATAGCTGTATTACCAAGTTTAGAAGCTTCCTTTAATGCTTTTTCTGACCATATGCCAGTGAGTGCGTAATAGGCAGTTTGATTTTTAGGAAGCAAATTCATTGGGATCATCGTAAATTGAAGACTTGCGCCTCCTTGTAAAAAAAGAATTTCATAATTATCTGGTATAGAAAGTAAAGATGTAAGGAGCTCTTTTGCTTCATTATGTACAGCCTCATAGTCAGCGCTACGATGACTTAATTCCATTAAGGACATGCCTGTATCATTAAAGTTCAACCAATGCTCCTTTGCCTCTTGTAGAACCCATTCTGGTAAAGCAGCAGGACCTGCGTTAAAGTTATATGCTCTTTTCAACGTGCTTTCCTCCTAAATTAACTTGTTCAAATTGTAATGCGGTAAAGACAAAAAGAATACCCTTATACTAACAAATTCAGCTGATTTGTACAGATTAAAAAAACACCTTTTTTGAAAAAATTAGAATTTTTCAAAAGGGTGTTTAGCAATTTTGTACTATTAAAAAAGTATTTCCCCCAAACTAAAAAAATTTGATTGTTGATAGGTAAGGGGGAAGGGATTAGTGAAATAGAATGGAAACTATTATTAAATAGCTTTTTGGAAAAAGTGAATTTTTTTAGAAAATTCTTTTGTCTAGGTATGTTTGGTAGGTATTTATCTCACTTTTTCTTCAATTTTCTTCGCAATCTCTGTCAATTCTTCATTTGAATATCCATCAAAGTTTGTTTTCCATACTGCGCCAAAACCATCACCTTTTCCATAACGTGGGATAAGATGCATATGATAATGGAAAACAGATTGTCCTGCTTTTTCGCCATTATTATTAAGGAGATTTAAACCAACTGGTTCATATGTTTCTTTAATTGCAGATGCAATGCTTGGCACGACTTCAAATAGATTGCTTGCAATTTCAGGTGTTAATTCATAAATATCTTTCACATGTTGTTTAGGTACAACCAATGTATGTCCTTTTGTAACTTGGCTAATATCTAAGAACGCCATAACATTTTCATTTTCAAAAACCTTTTTAGACGGAATTTCTCCAGCAATTATTTTGCAAAAAATACAATCACTCATAAAAATACCTTCCTTCATTATGTATTACCAATATTTTAACACAGGAGCTATTTTAGTGAACACCAAAAGGAAAGAGGGTGCCTAGTAAAGGCTACTCTTACATGAATTGTCCAAGTAAGAAGTTTAAGCAAACTCCGTACATTTCTGGCAATACATGTTAAGAAAACCTTGTTAGGACACCCTCTTATTGAAGGAGAGAACTTCTTCATGTTTTAGGGTTCTTCTCTTTGATAAACACCTCATTTAAAAATGAATTGTTATTATGAGAAAAATCGATCATTGTTCAAACGAACCATCCCCTTAAAATGTCTTTATATGTTCAAAAACTTATAAAGAATGGATGACTGTCTGCGACAAACACCTCATTTCAAAGTGGAAATGATTTATAGGGCTGCTTTTGATAGAAAGCAACTTGGCGTTACTGATCTCATGTTTATATCTCGCTTATGCAAGGCAAACATCCCCTTTTAAAAACGAATGGAAGTTTATTTTAAAAGATCTTTATAGAATCTTTTGCAAACACCTCATTTAATATTGGAGTTATACTGCAATATTTCTTTGGTGCTCCCCTTCAATAATTAGAATGTCCCCGAACTGAAATTAATATACAAAAGAATAAAAAATTTTTCTGTGCAATCATTTTTAATTAAAGAAGAATGTTGTTAAACTATAGATAATACATATTGGAGGTACAATAGATGGCGTTGTTAGAAATAAAAAATGTTACTGGAGGCTATACGAAGAATCCTGTTCTAAAAGATATTTCTTTTTCCATCAATAAGAATGAGATGGTTGGTTTGATTGGTTTAAATGGAGCTGGGAAAAGTACAACAATCCGGCATATAATCGGGTTAATGGAGCCACATAAAGGAGAAATCCTTATTAATGGAAAGACGTTTGAGGGAGATAAAGAGGCGTATCGAAAAGAATTTACCTTTGTACCAGAAACACCTATATTATATGATGAATTAACATTGGAAGAGCATTTGAAAATAACGGCAATGGCGTATGGGTTGTCTGAAACAGAATATCAAAAACGAATGGGCGTACTATTAAAAGAGTTCCGTATGGAGAAAAGATTAAAATGGTTTCCTGCACATTTTTCTAAAGGAATGAAGCAAAAGGTTATGATTATGTGCGCTTTTCTAGTCGAGCCATCGCTTTATATAGTTGATGAGCCATTTGTTGGTTTAGATCCTCTTGGTATTCAGTCATTATTAGACCAACTAAAGAAAATGAAGGAAAATGGTGCAGGTATTTTAATGTCCACTCATATTCTTGCTACAGCGGAAAGATATTGTGACCGGATTATTATCATTCATGAAGGGAAAATAAAGTGCCAGGGAACGATGGATGAGTTAAGGGCAGCATTTAATATGCCAGGTGCAACATTAGATGATTTATATATCCTTCTAACAAAGGAAGAAGAACATGTTTGAATTTAATGAAAAGCAACTGTGGAGAGAGCGAGCTGGACAAACAGCTAAAGAATATGGCCAATATTTAAAGTATATTTTTAATGGACATCTTGTCATTGTTTTAGTTTTTTTACTAGGAACTGCTGCCTACTATTATCAAGCATGGTTAAAAACGATTCCTAATGATTTTCCTGTTGCTCTTATCATGAGCTTTATCCTTACTCTTTTTGTGACGAATAGTCCAACCTACACCTTTTTGAAGGATGCTGATCGAATCTTTTTAATTGCAGTGGAAACAAAAATGAAAAAGTATTTTCTGCAATCGATGATTGTTAGCTTTGTCATTCAAGGGTATGTACTGGTTATAATTCTTGCTGCTTTAATGCCATTATATGCACAAGTACATGGCGGAGATTTTAGTCAATTTTGGTATTTACTTATTGTGTTACTAATTAGTAAAGGAGCTAATTTGCTGATTCGTTGGCATATTCAATACTATGTAAATGTTCGCTATCATTATATAGACACGGTTGTGCGCTTTTTGATTAACTTAGCTATCCTGTATTTATTATTTGCCGATTCTTCTCCGCTTTTTATACTTGCTTTGCTCCTTATCATGGCATTCTTGCTTATATATTTTCAGAAGGCAACTAGCAACAAAGGAGTAAAATGGGAATATTTAATTGAGCAGGATGAAAAAAGACTAGCATCTTTTTATCGTTTCGCTAATATGTTTACAGAAGTACCAAAGCTAAGAAACCGTATTAAACGAAGACGTTTTCTTGATGTATTGTTTAACCGTGTTCCTTATGCGAAAGAAAAAGTATTCACCCATTTATACTGGAGGACTTACGTTCGTGCAGGTGATTATTTCGGATTAACGATTCGGCTTACAGTCATAAGTGGAATTTTCATCTTTTTCTTGTCTTTTGGACCTGGACAAGTATTCATAAGTGTATTGTTTGTTTTTTTAACAGGGTTGCAGTTACTGCCCCTTTGGAATGCATATGATAATAAACTGTGGATTACTATTTATCCGGTGGAATCTTCTTATAGAGAAAAATCATTTAAGCAAATTATGGCATCTATTTTAGGCTCCCAAGGGATTATTTTATCTCTTATTATTGCCTCAAAAGGGGACTGGATGTATGCATTGATTTCTTTCATTGTAAATGTTGTTTTTATTATCTTCTTTGTGCTGTTTTATATAAATAAAAAAGTGAAAAACGGATAATTGTGTTAGGAGCTTTAACCTTTGTGTGTTTATAGAAGGTGATGAGGCTCCTTTTTTGTGATTAGAAACAAAGAAAAAAGGGAACCATTCTTTCTATTGTACGTAAGAATAAGCATAAGGAGGAAGGGAAATGAATGAATATGAACAAAGAGCTTTAGAAGAAGTAGAGGAGTGGAAACGTAAAATTCAAAAGCGTTCGTCCATTTTAAATAGAGTGTCTAAGAAAGCGCAAACCAAAATAAATTCTTATATACCAGACAAAGTTCACCAAACAATCACGGAAGCAATCAAGCAGATGATTCAAGCTACCTTAGCTGGCAGTAATATTATAAAGAAAAAGAATCCGCCTTTCTTTCATTCTTTACAAGGAAAAGATGAAGAGCTAACTAAAAAAATTAGTCAATACAAAAAAGTTGCTGTTGTGGAAGGAGCGGGAACAGGTGCTGGCGGGCTATTGCTTGGTTTGGCTGATTTTCCACTGTTACTTTCCATTAAAATGAAGTTTTTAATGGAAGCAGCAACTACGTACGGCTACGATACAGACCAATTAGAGGAAAGAATCTACTTACTGTATATTTTTCAGCTTGCTTTTTCGAGTGAAGAAAAAAGAAGAGAAACATTAGAGATAATTGAAAATTGGGAAGAAGAAAAGCATAAAATCACTTCCCTTAATTGGCAGGAGTTACAGCAAGAATATCGCGATTTTATTGATTTTGTAAAAATGCTTCAATTAGTACCAGGTATCGGGGCAGCTGTAGGTGCATACGCTAATTATAATTTAATGGATCAATTAGGAGAAGCAGTTAGAAACGTTTATCGCTGGCGCTATTTTCAAGAACAGAATCAAACAAAATAAACGGAATGGGTTCATTAAGATGAATCCATTCCGTTTTCCATTCGGAAATTTACGAATTTATTGTTGTATTAGTTTTTTCTTTCGAATAGGAAAGGTCGTATTGGACAGCGGCAGAGCACAAAGTTTTTGCAGCAATAAGCATGGCCTTTTCGTTAATATCGAATCTTGGATGATGATGAGGATAAGTTGGCTCGTTCGTATCAGGCATTGCACCTGTGAAGAAAAAAGTTCCTTTAACATGCTGAAGATAATAGGAAAAATCCTCCCCGGTTAATTCTGGTTCGCTTTCTTGTACAAGCAATCCTGGAATAGTTTGTGCACAGCGAGCTAAAAAGGAAGTCTCTTCTGGATGATTTACAACAGCAGGATAGCCATCATCATAAATAAATTCATACGTACTGTTTGCAGTATAGCAGGTTCCCTTGATTACTCTTTCTAGTTCTTCTTTTATTAATGCTTGCGATTCTAAATCAAATGTGCGAACTGTTCCGCCAAGTGTTGCTGTATCGGCAATTACATTAAAAGCATTACCGGATTCAAGATAACCTACCGTTACAACAGCATGATGAATAGGATTAACTTTTCTGCTGACAATTTGTTGGAGATTAATGACTAGCTGAGAAGCGGTCACAAGAGAATCTTTTGTTTTATGGGGCTGTGCTCCGTGTCCGCCTTGGCCTTGAATTTTAACTTTAAATTCATCTGCAGCAGCCATCATTGGACCAGCTTTGTAGGCGACAGTACCTGTCGGGAGTGTCGCCCATAAATGCGTTCCAAAAATTACATCCACGTTTTCGAGGCAGCCTGCTGCAATCATTGCTTTTGCTCCGCCAGGATTTGATTCCTCTGCATGCTGGTGGATAAATACAAAATTTCCTGATAGCTCTTCTTTATATTCATTTATTACTTTAGCAAGTATTAATAATGTTGCTGTATGTCCATCATGACCACAGGCGTGCATAACACCTGGAATCTTTGATTTATAGGGTACTTCTTTTTCATCTTGTATCGGAAGGGCATCAAAATCAGCACGTATTGCTACTGTTTTTCCAGGCTTTCCTCCATCTATTTTTGCGACAACTCCATTCCCACCAACATTTCCAGTAACATGAATTCCTAATTTTTCATAGAAAGAGATGATATATTGAGCGGTTTTATGCTCTTTAAATGATAATTCTGGATATTGATGAAGGTATCTCCTTATTTCGACCATCTCGTCGTAATAAGTTTCTAATCGTTCCCACATAGTTTGTAGCATCTCTTTCACCTCGTTTTACTATTTAGAATATTTTTATTATAGCATGGAAAAAGTAAGAAGATAGGAGAAAAGAGAGCAAAGTAAATACCGTTCATGTGAATTTTTCCTATCCTAATAAGGTCGATGTTGCTAAAATAAGGATAATATGGAATATCATTTAGGAGGAAATTATGGATATTAGAAATTCAAAAATGGCTTGGGGATTACTAGTTCTATCATTCTTGTTCTTTATAATTCTAATTGTCGCTGTCAATGGACAGGAGAATTTATCGTTTGAAACAGGGCTAACCGAGTTTATAGATACACTTTTTCCAGCTAGTTTCAATCCTTTTTGGGAAGGAATATCTTACTTAGGAGATAAAATGGGAATTGGGATTATTGCTTTGTTATTTATCCTATTTCTTTGGTGGAAAAAGAAAGATTATACGGGGATTGCAGCATTTGTCTTATGTGTGGGACTTGGAAATGAACTGAATAAATGGGTCAAAGATTTGGTGGCAAGACCCAGACCAGTAACTGCTGATGCCATGGAGGCAGACAGTTTTAGCTTTCCTAGTGGGCATGCGATGGTAGGTTTACTTCTTTATTTATTTATTGCTCATATTCTTGCGAATGAGATAAAAGGAAATGTAGGAAAGCTCATTTTAGCAGCTACAGCATTTTTGTTAATTATTCTAATCGGAATAAGTAGAATTGCTTTAGGTGCTCATTATCCAACAGATGTTATTGGTGGTTATTTATTAGGAGGTATCTGGTTGTTTTTATGGGTTAGCTTGTATGAAACTTTTAAAGATCGACTTAATAAACAGGAGAAAAAGGTTGGGACATAACTAAATAGATACTTTGTAAAAACGAACAATCTCTAATTTAGCTAGTAAATAGTGGCTGTTTTTGCACGTTTTTTACAAGAGGAAATATAATTAGTTGGGAAAACACAGCAGCCGGAATCGCACCAAACTTCATGGAAACATCCTTTAAAAACCAAACAAAAAACCAAACAATTATACGGAACTTTCATTAGTATCTTCGTATAATTGCTCGGATCTATCCTTGGCTGGAATACTTATGACCAGCCTTTTTGTTGGTTTCTAAGTGTTAGTAACTAGTTAGATAAGGAACATGGCAAAAATAGTAGTTACCACTAATCCAATACAGACGGGAAGAAGATTTCTTCTTGCTAATTCGAATGGATCGACGTTACAGATTGCAGCGGCGGGGATTAGTGCCCAAGGAACTAAAGTTCCGCCTCCAACCCATATAGCGGCAATTTGCCCTAAAGCAGTTAATGTACTTATCCCACTGCCAATCGCATGTGCAAACAAACCTGCAATCGATCCTGCTAACGAAATTCCTGAGAAGCCAGAGCCGTCTAAGCCTGTAATAACGCCCACAGCTGTTAATGTAATGGCGCCGATTTCTTTTGTTAATGGAACAGTTGAAGCTAAGGCTACGCCGAGATCATTGACGATTCCATGGGATTCTTTTGGAAGAAAGTCACCGATGATCGTACTAAAACCGGAGTCACCTAAATAAAAGAAGGCGGCGATGGGAATAACAGGACCGAAAACTTTAAAGCCAAATTGGAATCCTTCGATCAAATAACTTGTTGTTTTCTCCAACCCTTTATTTTTATAACTTACTAATGTTATTAAAAGTAGAATGAAAATCGATGTTCCGCCAACTAGTGCCGTAGCATCTCCCCCTTGTAAATCTAAAAGAAACATGGCAACGACATCAAGGATAAAGAGAATTGGAATAAGGATGGCAAACAATTTCCTTTGTGTGCTGCTAAGTAGTAATCTATTTACTTGCGGAAGAATATCCGATTTATTAGCAGAGGTGGCTCCAGTTGAAAACGTAAGAGTTCCTCTTTTCATATCGCGTTTAATAAAATAGAACGCAGTAATAGTTGTCACAAGCCCCATAACAATGACAAGTGGAATGCTTGCATGCATGACATCTTGGACTGGTATACCAGCTGCATCTGCTGTAAGCTTTGGAGCAGCTTGAATGATAAAATCTCCTGATAATGCTATGCCGTGACCAAATAAATTCATTGCCATGGCAACTGCAATTCCTGGCAGACCGACACGTAAAGCTACCGGCAACAGTACAGCCCCGATTAATGCCACAGCTGGTGATGGCCAGAAGAAGAAAGAAATCAACATCATTACTATCCCTATCGTCCAATAAGCGAGACCAGGTGAACGAATGAGTTTGGAAAAGGGAGAAATCATCACATCATTAATACCAGTTTTCGTCAGAATTTTACTCATTGCCACAATAATAGAGATGACAACGATAGTAGGTAACAATTCTGTAATCGCAAAGATGAAGCTATTAAAAATGCTGCTAATCGAGGTACTTAGGGAACCTGTCGCTGTTATCGCCAAAAGAAAGATTCCGACGATACAAATAAAGGTAGTATCTCTTCTCATTACCATAAAGCCGATGATAAAGACAATGAATAATACATATATCCAATGAAGTGCTGTTAATTCGATACCCAAATAAATACAGCTCCTTTCCCGATTTAAAGTCGATGATGCTATAGGCATCTATCACAATTCGGTTAATACAGATTATGTCGCTGTATGTAAAAGGTGATTGGTTCTCCTGTGAAAAAAGGGGAGTTTAACCTTATTCCTTTTGAAGTAGATGAAACGTTCATGTTAAAAGAATCAGGAAAGAATAAAGGAGGTGTAATAGACTCCTTCTCAAGATGGAGAAAAAAACATCGAAAGAAGGAGCAAAAAAATTCATAATGGTAGTACAATAGGTTTATATTTTAAAAATGTAATACTTTTTAGAATTATACGAATACAAAGGATGTTTTGTTTGTTGAAACCCAACATTCTAGATATAGATGTCTAAAGAAAGAAGGGGAGTTTTTGAGAAAATCTATCTCCAAAATAATGTTTTCTATTAGTTTACTGATTGTGGGAGTAATTTTATTACTTGTTAATATCGGTGTCATTTCCTTGGAAATAAAAAAATTATTTGTCATAATATATCCGTTTTTGTTGCTTATTTACGGGCTGCTTTCTCTCTATCAAATTGCGATTAAGCGAAAAAGTAATTTGTTTTTCACCTTGTTTCTTCTTACTTTCTCCAGTCTCTTAATATTGGATCGTTTTCAAATATTAGAATTCAAATTTATGGATTTTTGGAGGTTGTGGCCATTAATTATTATTTTAATGGCATTAGGATTAATAAAACCTAAATTTACCTTTGAAATGAATAGTATGGGAAAACGGTATACTACGAAATCTTTTCGAATCGGAGATGTTAAATATAACACAGACAATTGGGCTGTTGAGCCGATGGAGATTTCGCATGGGATAGGAGATGTTTATCTCGATTTTAGCAAAGCCTTTATTCCTGAAGGGGAAACGGAACTATTTATCCATGCAAGAATTGGTGATGTGAAAATTATTGTCCCAGATGATCTAGCGATTTATGTGCATGCAGAAGCAAAGATTGGAGAAGTACGAATTCTCCAGTCGATTAAGGACGGGATAGGAAATAGCATGGAGTTTAAATCTGCTGATTATGAAGAGGCCATAAAAAAGATTAAGTTAAATATTTTACTTAATATAGGCGATATTACAGTGCAAAAAGTATAAGGGGGAAACATGAAACAGACAAATAGCCGCTACGGATATTACCGAAATGTAGTGTTAACAAGTTTAATTAGTTCATTGTTGTTATTTATAAGTATGTACACATTTCCATATTATGTAATGTCGACGATAGGAAGTTTTGTTTTAGCTGTAATCTGGTTTTTTCTCACAACAATGATCGGTTTTTATTTTGCTTTTAAATGGAACAGCACGATAAAGAAACAGTTAGATGAAGTATTTTGGTTTACATCCTCTTTAAGGAGAGGGAAAGTACCGCAAAAAATGCAGCTTGCAACAAATGAGTATGTGTATGATTTAAAAGAAGAACTTAATCAACTTGCTGATTATCAACAAGAGCAAGTGCATTCTCTGCAGAGATTAGCAAATGAAAAAACAACACTAGGTCAAACAGCGCACAATGCTGCAGTAATAGAAGAAAGACAACGACTCGCAAGGGATTTGCATGATGTAGTTAGTCAACAATTATTTGCTTTAAATATGATGTCTTCTGCTGCTTATAAAATTTTTGACAGTGATCCCATATTAGCGAAACAACAGTTAAAGGAAATTGTTTCGATTGCTGGAAAAGCTCAAGGAGAAATGCGAGCGTTATTACTTCATTTAAGACCTATTGAATTAAGCAATGATACACTGTGCGATGGCATTATTAAACTTATTCAAGAGCTGAAAGGAAAAACAACGCTTCATTTTTCTGCAAGTATTGATGAAATAGAAGGCTTATCTACAGCTGGACAAGAACATTTATTTCGAATTGTTCAAGAAGCTTTGTCAAATGTGCTTCGTCATTCTCATGCAGATAAAGTAAGAATCATTTTGGAAGAACGTGGGGAATATGCTTCTCTACATATAAGTGATAACGGCAAAGGCTTTGATCCAACTGTAGAAAGGATTGCATCATATGGGTTGAAAACGATGAGAGAACGCTGTGAGGAAATTGGTGGTGTAATGGAAATTCGTTCGAAAATTGGTGAAGGCACTTATATCGATATTAGAGTTCCTACAAAGGGGTGGGGGAAATGATTAGAGTGGTAGTAGTAGATGATCATGAAATGGTGCGAAAAGGAATCATTTCTTATTTAATGACAGAGTCTAATATGCAAATCGTGGGAGAAGCAAATAATGGAAAGGCAGCAGTTCAGCTTGTGTTAAAGGAAAAACCAGATATTGTGCTAATGGATTTATTAATGGAAAATGGCAATGGAATGGAAGCAACAAAGGCTATTTTAATGGATTATCCTAGCTGCAAAGTTATCATTATTACTAGCTTTTATGATGAGGCACAAGTAATTCCGGCAATAGAGGCAGGTGCTTTTAGCTATTTATTAAAAACGGCAAGCGCTTCTGAAGTTGTTCATGCCATTAATAAAGCATATAGTGGGGAAGCAGTGATTGAACCGAAAGTTGCTAACGTAATGGTGAAAAAATTGCGAGCAACAGAACGAAAACCTCATGATGAGTTAACGGAAAGAGAATTTGAAGTACTAATGTGTATTGGTGAGGGGATGACAAATCAAGCAATTAGTGAAGAACTTTACATAGGGATAAAAACAGTGAAGACTCATGTTAGCAATATCTTATCAAAATTAGGAGTAGCCGACCGAACACAAGCAGCTGTGTATGCGAATAGAAATGGCATTATTAAAACAAGGTAGTCATTTGTTCATAGGCTACAAGGATTTTTTTATTCCACACTTAACGGACAGTAAGACTTTGGCAGTAAGCTTAAGAGCATTTGAGGAAAAGAGGCGGGAAATCAACTGTCCGTAAAGGTCCGAATGGTTCAACTAACCACCAGTGGGGGATGAAGAAAAACCGCCACTGGTGGAAATTTCATTTTATGACTCCTCTTCTTCAGGAATAGTTAATTGTACAAAGTAGGGTTTTCCATTAAAGATAGAGTGTTGGGAAGAATTCCAGCTCTTTTCACTGTTTTTGCCAATTGGCGCATTAGCATTTTCTGGCTGTTGCTTCCACTTAATATAACTAGCTTTTTCCTCCCATAGGCAAAAGAGAATATAAGTGTCTCCCTTTCTAGGGCGAAGAAATCGAATAGCCGTCATTGTTCTGTTCGGGTGAGAAGTAAAGTAATGGAGCATATTATGCTCGAAAATAGGTTTATTCTCTTCATTTACTGGAATGTGATTCATTGTAATAAAACCTTTGTTTTCTAACACTCCATCACTAAATAAAATGTCATAGCTTCTTGGCTCTTGGAATAAAGAAGGAGTTTGGCTTTCATGAAGCAGTATCGCCCGATCGCTAGTTTCATCTTGCATTAACAATAATGTTTCTTTAGAAAATTCACTCTCGTATTTTTTCCTTAAATAATCATAGGTTCCACTCGTAAGATAGATATTCAATAATCTCCCTCCAATATAACAAGGATTTTAAGCATACAATAGAAGGGGAAGGTTACGATGAAATCCCCTTAAACTTCTACATAACTAATTATATAACCTATTTTGTATATCCTTATAATAAAAATTGTTTTATTTCACAAATTAATATTATAAGCATACTTCTTTTATTGTAACTTATTTTTACCTATAACCTATTCAAATAGGTTTTCACAAAGTAAATTTTTTTCGCATGCTTTCAGCACAATTGTTAGAGTAAAGGTGTTATTTTCGGTTTTTTCGGGTAAAAATGTCTAAATTGTGACAAAGTGATAAGTTATCTATGCAAAGGTAGTGAAAAAGATATATTATTAAAATATATGTATATGGAAAATGAATATTTTTACATTAAGTAAAGAGAGAGTGGGGTGTCTAGGTGTGGACATTCCTTTTTATCCCACTCTTAACGGACAGTAAGACTCAACCGTAAGCTTATGAGAATACGAGGAAGCTAGGTGGGAGATCAACTGTCCGTAAAGGTCCGATTGGTTCAACTAACCATCAGTGGGGGAGGAAGGAAAACCCCTACTGATGGAAGTTTCACTTTATTGGTAATGGTATGGCTATAAGAAGAGGGATAGGTAGTTTCTTTTATAAAAAATCCTCCCCACAAAACTTTTTACTTGCATATTATTTATAAATATTATAACTTAATAATGATTATAAATAAGTGAAGTTTATAAATTACTATAGATAAATGGAATACATACCTTTGAAAGGTGGACATATAGAGTATGATCAAACAAGTGAAAGATACATTTATTAAAGCGGCAAAAGGACAGCAGACTGATTATGTTCCAGTTTGGTATATGCGGCAGGCTGGCCGTTCCCAGCCAGAATATCGAGCAATTAAAGAGAAATATTCTTTATTTGAAATAACGCATCAGCCAGAATTATGTGCTTATGTGACAAAATTACCTGTTGATCAGTATGATGTAGATGCTGCGGTATTATATAAAGATATTATGACACCACTGCCGGCAATTGGTGTGGATGTGGAAATAAAATCAGGAATTGGACCAGTGATAGAGAATCCTATTCAGTCAATGGATGATGTTTCAAGACTTGGTATGTTACATCCTGAACAAGATATTAAATATGTCCTTGACACAATTAAGCTCCTTACAACCGAGCAATTAAATGTACCTTTAATTGGTTTTTCTGGTGCTCCTTTTACCCTTGCTAGTTACATGATTGAAGGTGGACCATCCAAAAACTATCATAAAACAAAAGCATTTATGTATGCGAAACCAGAAGCTTGGTATGCTCTCATGGAAAAACTTGGTGATATGGTTGTTACTTACGTGAAGGCGCAGATTAGTGCAGGAGCAAGTGCGATTCAAATTTTTGATTCATGGGTTGGAGCATTAAATGTGGAGGACTACCGCTTATTTATAAAGCCTGTAATGAAAAGAATTTTTTCAGAGTTAGCGAATGAAAATGTACCTTTCATTATGCATGGAGTAGGGGCAAGTCATTTGGCTCTTGAATGGAATGACCTTCCTCTTGATGTTGTTGGGCTAGATTGGAGATTACCTATATCTGAAGCAAGAAAAATGGGGATAACCAAAGCTGTTCAAGGAAATCTAGATCCTGCTGTGCTTCTTGCACCATGGAGTGTTATTGAAGAAAGAGCGAAAACAATCATTGAGCAGGGAATAGAACAACCAGGCTTTATCTTTAATTTAGGACATGGTGTATTTCCGGATGTAGATCCTGCTGTGTTGAAAAGATTGACTGGTTTTATTCATGAGTATTCTGGTGATTTATTAAGTAAGCGTGTTGGTAAATAAAAACCACTTATACGGATATCTACAGTTAGAAGGATATAAAATATATAGAAAGAAAAGAGGTAATGAAAATGACTCGCAAAAAAATGGGCCTTCTAGTCATGGCGTATGGAACTCCATATAAGGAAGAAGATATTGAAAGATATTATACAGATATTAGACATGGAAGAAAGCCGACAGATGAAATGCTTGAAGATTTAAAAAGTCGCTATGAAGCAATCGGAGGCATTTCCCCTTTGGCAAAAATCACGCTGGAACAGGCAAAGGGATTAGAAGCGCATCTTAATGAGATTCAAGCTGATATTGAATTTAAAATGTATTTAGGTTTAAAACACATTGAACCATTTGTAGAAGATGCAGTAAAGATGATGCATGACGATGGGATTCAAGAGGCAGTTAGTATTGTTTTAGCTCCTCACTATTCTACTTTCAGTATTAAAGCTTATAATACCCGTGCGAAAGCAGAAGCAGACAAACTAGGTGGCTTAACGATTCATAGTATGGAAAGCTGGTATAAGGAGCCTAAGTTTATTAACTATTGGGTTAACCAATTAAAAGAGACGTATGCAAAAATGTCTCAGGATGAAAGAGAAAATGCAGCTTTAATTGTATCTGCACATAGCTTACCAGAAAAAATTCTTCAATATGGAGATCCTTATCCGGAACAATTAAAGGAAACAGCAGAGTTAATAGCAAAGGGAGCAGGAATTTCTACTTATTATCTTGGCTGGCAAAGTGCAGGTAATACGCCAGATCCTTGGCTTGGTCCAGATGTTCAGGATTTAACAAGAGATTTACATGCTAAATATGGATATAAAGCATTTGTGTATGTTCCAGTAGGCTTTGTAGCTGAACATTTAGAAGTTTTATATGACAATGATTATGAATGCCTCGTCGTTACGAAAGAAGTTGGCGCAAGTTATTATCGACCAAAAATGCCGAATGCACAGCCAGAATTTATTGATGCATTAGCAACAGCTGTTTTAAAAGAAATTGCTGCGCCTATTAAAGGGTAAATGATAAAATTATTTTTTTCTTGACATTATTATATTGTAAACGGAACCAAGTGATTTTTACGAAAATCACTTGGTTTCTTTTGTTGCAACAGATTTAACACTGTGATATATTCATCTCTGTACTAACTGACCAAAATGTTATTTCGGTCAGTTCGGGTGGAAAATAAGGCTGATTTCATAAAAAGCATGTTCCTTTTGATATTATTGAAAAGCGCAATGGAACGAACCTGGGCTAAAGATTAGTCATAATAAAGTTAATTAATGGAGAACGTCAAAGCAGACTGGTGTATGTTTTTTTCAGCATGAAAAGATAACTTAAGAAAGAGGTGGGAGATTTGGCTGTTGATCGTAGGAAGCTTATTTTAGAGGCGGCAACAAAATCATTTTCTATGTTCGGCTATAAAGCAACTACTATGGATCATGTCGCTAAAATTGCGAACGTAGGAAAAGGAACGATTTATACTTTTTTTAAGAATAAGGAAGAGCTATTTTTCGAAATTATTAATGATTTGATTGCGGAAATGAAAGAGAAAGCAGATGAATCATTTGATTCTTCCTCTACATTTATGGAAAATGCGCATCGAGCACTGATGAATATGATTGAATACCGAAAAGAGCACCAACTTACGGTTAAGCTTTTCCAAGAGCAACGTGAAATGGGTACTTTGGAAGTGAAAGAAGTAATTAGTCATTTAGAAAATGCCATATTAAATTATATGAAAATACGTGTCCAAGAAGCTGTTGATAAAGGAGAAATTAAAACACAGGATACGGAGCTAACTTCCTTTATTATTTTTAAAGTATATTTAGCGTTAATTTTTGAGTGGGAGAAACAGCACCCACCTCTAACTGCAGAGGAAATAGCTTCTAACTTTGAATTACATCTTTTTCATGGTTTAGCAAGTACGTCCAAAAACTGCTAAAGAAAAAAGCTAGATAAATTCGATGATTATTCTTTATTGTTATCGGAAATTGTAAAGGATAAAATGATTTATCCCACTCTTAACGGCAGTAAGACTCCCCCCTAAATCTTATGAGAATACGAGGAAGATAGGTGGGAGATCAAAGGTCCGATTGGTTCAATTAACCATCAGTGGGGGAGGCAGGAAAACCCCCACTGATGGAAGTCACTTTATTAAAAATGGAGGGAAATTACATGAAACAAAGTTTATTAAAGGCAGAGCTGTCCTCTATTTTTAAAAATAAAATGATGCTGATCTCTGTCATTGCTATTGTATTTATTCCAGTTTTATATGCTGGTATCTATTTATGGGCCTTCTGGGATCCGTATGGAAACTTAGATAAATTACCTGTTGCCGTTGTTAATGAAGATACCGGGACAGAGATGAATGGTAAATCGTTAGATATCGGAAAAGATTTAGTGGAAAATTTAAAGGATAGTGAAGATTTTAATTTTATTTTTGTAGATAAAGAAACGGCATATAAAGATTTAGAAAAACAAAAGTATTATATGCTGATTGAAATTCCAAAGGAATTTTCGGAAAATGCGACAACATTATTGGAAGATAATCCGCAAAAATTAGATTTGAAGTATGTTTCAAATCCAGGATATAACTTTATTTCTTCTCAAATAGGGAATTCTGCGATAGAAAAAATAAAACAAGGTGTTAGTAAAGAAGTGACTGAAACCTATGCGGAGTCTATATTTGAAAACATTACAGAAATGTCAGATGGCTTAAAAACGGCAAGTACTGGTGCAAAGGATTTAGAAGAAGGCACAGATAAAATTAAATCAGGCACGGAAGAAGTGTATAAAAATCTAGAAACGCTTGCTGAAAAGTCTATACAATTTTCCGATGGTGTAAATAGTGCAAATGATGGAGTGAAAGAGCTTGCTACTGGTGCAGGTGATTTAAATCAAGGGTTATCCCAATTACAATCAGCACAGGGAGAATTAAACAGTGCTGCACAGAAATTGCAAGGGGGAGATCAAGCGATCCTTGATGGCGTTTCTCAAACGAAAGATGGAATTAATACAGTTAAAACAAATCTACCTTCTTTAATAGAGGGAGCAGATCAACTGCAAACAGGTTCAAATAAGTTAACGCAAAATTTGACTGAGTGGAGTGATAAATCTGAGCAGTTAGCAGTTGGTGCAAATCAGTTGAATGAAGGGGCTAAAACCTTACAGGAAACGATTAATGCAATGATGCCAATGTTGCAAGGATTACCAGAAGAAAACAAACAACAGCTAGTAGCAGCACTTCAAGGCTTAGTGGACGGTAGTTCGTCGATTGCAACAAATACGAAAGCTTTGAGTCAAGCTGCAGACCAACTGGCAGCAGGTGGCGAAAGCCTATCTAATGGGTTAAAGGACTTAAATGAAGGACAAAAACAGCTGCAATCAGGTGTTAATCAGCTAAGTGATGGTAGCAGCCAATTAGAAAATGGGGTAAAACAGCAGGTAGCTGGTCAAGAACAATTTGTTGCTGGGATGAATAAGTATGCGGCAGAGTTCTCAAAAGCTGTCGACGGTTCTTCTAAGTTGGCTACTGGTGCTAATACTCTGGTATCCGGAATGAATACACTTGCATCAGGATCGACTGCCTTATCAGATGGAACTAATTTACTAAAAAGTGGTTCAAAGGAATTGGTGAACGGAACTTCTTCCTTAGTTGATGGCAGTAAAGAGCTTGCCTCCAAATTATCAGATGGAGCAGAGGAAGCAAGTTCCATTCATTCAGATGAAAAAACATATGACATGATAGCTGAGCCAATCTTAGTTGATCAAGAAAAGGTATCAGACGTTCCAAACTATGGTACTGGTTTGGCACCATATTTCATTTCTCTTGGCTTATTTGTTGGTGCATTAATGCTCTCTATTGTGTTCTCTTTTGCAGAACCAGAAGAGCAGCCGAAGAGCGGTATTTGTTGGTTCTTAAGTAAAACAATCATTTTAATCGGTGTGGGTGTCTTACAGGCGCTTGTTGCTTCCTTTGTATTATTAGTCATTTTAGGTATGGAAGTGCAAAGTGTACCATTGTTCATCCTATTTACCGTGCTAACTAGTTTAGTATTTTTCTCGATTATCCAATTTTTTGTTACTTTATTTGGAAATCCTGGACGGTTTATTATCGTCATCATCATGATTTTCCAATTAACAACAAGTGCGGGTACTTTCCCGTTAGAGTTAATACCAAATGTGTTACAGCATATCCACAATCTATTGCCAATGTCTTATTCAGTAGCTGGATTAAAAGCTGTTATCTCTACAGGTGATTTAGAATTTATGTGGCATAATGCAGAAATTCTTGGTATTTATCCACTAATATTCTTTGCTGGTACAGCTGCTTACTTTATCTTTAAGTACAAACGTTATTATACAAATACGAAAGTAGAAGCAACTGTCGAATAAACGGAAAGCTGCTAACTTTGTATCTTCACAGGAGCATCTATCGAACTTATAATCGATGGATAATTGTGGAGTTACTTAGTTGCAGCTTTTTTTGATTGTATATCACAAATGCTGTTGCAAAAAAACTTTGCCAATTCTATGAAAAAAGTACAAATGAAGTGATTATTTGCCGTTTTTTCGTTATAGTATAAAAGGGCAATTAAATTCGGGAAATTTGGATATAATTCTACAAAATTATAAGGGGTGTCTTTTTATGCTATTTATAGATAATAAAGGGATTACAGATCCGCGCATTAATCTAGCAATAGAAGAATATGCTTTGAAAAATTTAGACATAAATGAAACTTTTCTTTTATTTTATATAAATGAACCTTCTATCATTATTGGAAAAAACCAAAATACAATAGAAGAAATTAATACTGAATATGTTGAATCAAAAGGTATACATGTTGTTAGAAGATTGTCTGGCGGCGGTGCTGTTTATCATGATCTAGGTAATTTAAATTATAGCTTTATCACAAAGGATGACGGAGATAGCTTCCATAATTTTAGAAAATTCACGGAACCCGTTGTCCAAGCTCTTAAAAGTATGGGAGTAAATGCTGAATTAAGCGGACGTAACGATCTGCTTGCAGAAGGTAGAAAAATTTCAGGGAATGCCCAATTTTCTACAAGAGGCAGAATGTTTACACATGGTACCTTGTTATTTGATTCTGAAATGGATCATATTGTATCAGCCTTAAAAGTGAAAAAAGACAAGATCGAATCAAAAGGGATTAAATCAGTACGAAGCAGAGTTGCAAATATTACTGAGTTTCTTCCAGAAAAAATATCAGTCGAAGAATTTCGCCGCTTGCTATTAATTTATCTTTTTGATGGGGAAGAGAATATTCAAGAATATGTATTAACAGCTGAAGATTGGGAGAAAATCCATCAACTATCAAAAGAAAGATACCAAAATTGGGATTGGAATTACGGAAAATCCCCTAAATTTAACTTACAGCATTCTCATCGTTTCCCAGTTGGCCAAATTGATGTAAGATTTGATGTAGTTAAAGGAATTGTGAAAAACTGCAAAATTTATGGTGACTTCTTTGGGGTTGGCGATGTAGAAGATATCGAAAAGCGACTGATCGGTGTCCGCTATGACCGCTCTGAATTAGAAAAGGCATTAGAAGACATTTCCATTAAGCATTATTTTGGAAATGTAACAAAAGAAGATTTTCTGCAATTAATTTATTGATCATATAGAAGAATAATTTTTAGGCATCTTAAATGATAGAAGGTATCTTATTATTTTGGATGCTTTTTTGTAGTTAAAAGTAAAAACGGGTCTGTTCCATTGTGCTCACACTTTTAAAGTAAAGGGGATATGTTTTTAAAAATTAATGCGACTGTTGTCAGACTAATGATCTGTGATAACGAGGAGTTTGCTTTCCTAAGGAAATAGTATCGGCTGAGACGCCTGGACAGAAGTAAAATAAATAGCAAAAATATCTCCTTTTAGTTCTAAAAAACTCCTTTTGGGACTACTTATTATAATAGGTTGTACTAGGCAGGCAGGAGGGAGATTATGACTAGAAAAATTGGTTTTTATGCAGTAGTTGCCTATGTGTTATACGGCTTGTTTTTTTATTGGTATTTATTTCAATACACTAGTCCAACTTTACCATTTGAATATCAAGGGTCACAAGCCGATCCGAGTACTTTTCTAAATAGTAGAGAATTGCTATTAAGTGAGGAATATTCGCGGGTAAGGAACTTTTTGTTTTTTATATCTACACCGTTTGAATGGCTTCTTTACTTATTTATTTTGTTATTTGGTTTTTCCAAAGTGTTTAAAAAGTGGGGAGAGACTTCTGCTAAACATAAGCCGTTACAAACGGCAATTTATTTATTTTGGCTGAATATAACAGCGTTTATTCTTACATTTCCCCTTAGTTATATCAGTTACTCTTTGTCGAAAACGTATCATATTTCTACCCAAAGCTTTCCTTCTTGGATGAAGGATCAATTAATTGATTTTTGGGTGAACTTTGTTATTGTATACCTTATTGTCATAGTCTTATATTGGCTAATGAGAAAGAGCCAAAAGAGATGGTGGCTTTATGCATGGTTTTTATCTATTCCGTTTACATTATTTCTTACGTTTATCCAGCCTGTCGTCATTGATCCTTTATATAATGATTTTACGCCTTTAAAGGATAAAGAATTAGAGACTGAGATATTGAAGCTGGCCAGTGCCTCCAATATACCAGCTGATCATGTATTTGAAGTGAATATGTCGGATAAAACGAGCGCATTAAATGCCTATGTAACAGGAATAGGAAGCAATGCAAGAATCGTGCTTTGGGATACAAGCTTAAAAGAATTAGAGAACGAGGAAATTTTGTTTGTAATGGCACATGAAATGGCTCACTATGTAGAAAAACATATTTACATCGGAATTGGTATTTCCTTATTCTTTTCCTTGTTTGGTTTGTATTTTGTTTATAAATTAATGCACTGGATTATGAATAGATGGGGAGCAGCCCTTAAAATATCGAAAATAGAGGATATCCAGTCTTTCCCTCTAGTTCTTTTATTAATTTCCATGTTACTTTTTGCTGTAAATCCATTAACTAATTTAATTTCAAGATATGAGGAAAACAGGGCGGATAACTATGCAATCCAATTAACAGATAATCCGGAAGCTGGTATTGTTACTTTTCAAAAGCTAGCGAAAACAGGGTTGAGTGAGGTGAATCCCCCATTATTAGTAAAAATATTCCGCTATAGCCATCCGACAATGCTAGAAAGAATTAGTAAACTGGAAGAGGAAAACATTCGTTTACAAAATGAGAAGCAATAAGGAACGGTTTTTACCTTTGGTTTGTTCATCTGGTAGCAACTTGAATACACTTCGGAGTTCTTTCGGCGAATGGTGAGACAAGGTTTCACTATTTCTACAAGAACCAACGTATATTCAAGTTGCTTTTTGTATTTTTTAAAGTAGAAATATTCTATACAAAAAGATAAAAGGATGATTCAAAGAGCGTAATCCTAGCTAAGTGATTAGGCTTTTTGAATCATCCTTACATTTTAAGTAAATCTATTATTATTAAGTACCGAAGCGCTTACATAATAAGTTGAATTTAATACTTAGTTCATTGAACTTTTCTCTATCTTGTTCATCAATGGCTTTATCGATCAAGGACATCAAACTTGCTTTTTCATTATTTAATTGAATTTCTGAAAGCAACATTTCAATATAGAGGTCTTTTACATAAGTTTCCGTGTTTTTTTTAAGGGCACTTAACTTTGTAAACTCAGTATATGACTTGTCATTCATTGTCTTTCCCTCCTGATGCCTTTTTAATATTATATGGGAAAATTTGATAATTATCAATTTGTTTTTTAAAAATTTAGAAATTTGATTATAAAGTATGTCTATATTCTTAAAAATGAAATAACTAATTAAGTTTATTAGGTGAAAAGTGCTATTATAAGGAAGAATTACTAATAAAAGGAGTGGTTTATGGATGAAAGAAAATTACTTAATAGTAGATAAGTATTGTATTAATTACTACACGCTCGCAGTGTTGCCGTATATCTTAACTAACGGTACTATTTATTCAAAGGTATATGAACATGATAAGGTATTCTTGTGCAAACTCACCCCGTTAATGATTGTCAAAACTACATGTGGTTATCTTGGCAGTTCCTATGAAGGGAGAAGAGACGGGACACGTAAATTAATGACCTATCACCACAAGCTGCCAATTGTTATTGATGATTTTAATTCCATTTATTTTTTTCCAACTCACTCTCCTAGAAATAACAACTGCGCATGGATTTCTCTTCATCATATTCTCGATACCAAAAAAATAGAAGTGTCCAAAGTGAGAATCACCTTTCAAAATTTACAGAAAATAGAAGTGGATATTTCTCTTTATACGCTAAGAAATCAAATTATGCGGACGAACTCATTAAAAACTTTACAGCGCTATAATCATGAAGCAAGCATTAATCCTAAATTAACCTATAAAAGTTTACTGGTGGAAAAACAGAAGAAATTAGCTGAAACGCAAATGATCTATAAAAAAAAGAAGGGAAAATGAGATAGCTAACGCATGGATTTTTTTTATTTGTTATTGTTAACTAATAGTAAACCGCTTATATAAATAATACTCTAATAATTCCTGAGCTTTATTACGAAGGCGTGGGTTAAAGTAGTTATGAAATTCCTCATATCCGTTATAAATAAATAAAAACATGGTAAATGCTTCATCACGATTTACTTCTTGAATCTTCATTGTATGCCTATACATATAACTCTTCGTTTTTTTTAACTCCAATTGTACTGCTTTCATTGAATTTTCGATAAGGTCTATATAAGGTTGTTTTAATTTAAAATTACTTATTTTGACGACCTGTAGATCCCGATTAAGTATAGTTAAAAGCATAGGAAGATAAATGGCCTTTTCCATAATGTCTCTTTGTATTTCAGGAATTCGTGTCATATCCTTTAGCCCCTTCTTTTTTTGATGAATAGAACATTTGTTCTTATATGATAATACTTGTTTTGTTTCTTATTTTCAAGTGAATAATTGTAGGAAGTTGAATGTTAAGCATACAATTCCTTTAAAAACTTCTAAAAGATGGTTGTTTTTTTCAATAGGAAAACTTAAGGTATAGAATAACTAAGCAGCCTGAATTATGTAGACCTATGCAAGGATTAGCGAGACCATGGAAATCGAAGGTATTCAGTCTACAGATCAGTAGCAACAAACTTTACGAAAACAGTCTAAAATTTAAAAAGGAAATAAGGAGGGGAAAGTATTTCATTCGTCGAAATATATAATAACTTTAATTAAGGAAGGAAGATGGAAGTGAAAGAAAGTAAAAGAATAAATGCAGAGGATTTATATGAATTAAAATCTGTGGTGGATCCACAAGTTAATGGAATAGGGCAAGAATGTTTATATGTACTCACTTCCATTTGTAAAGAAACCGATAAGTATTATTCTAATATTTTTCATAAGAATTTAAATACACTTGAAACCTCTCAATGGACATTTGGAAAGGATCGAAACCATTCTCCAAGATGGTCACCAAATGGAGAACAAGTTGTCTTTATTTCTAATCGTTCTGGGAAAAATCAATTATTTTTATTAAGTAAAAAAGGTGGAGAAGCAAAGCAGCTTACCTATTTAGTGAATGGAGTAAGTAATCCAGTTTGGTCTCCCGATGGCAAAGAAATAGCTTTTCAAAGTAATTTCAAAACAGGTGAAACCGTAGCAACCAAAGAGTCTAAAAAGGAAGACAAAGAGGACAATCTTACTGCCTTAGAAGTAACTAACATGAAGTACAAATCAGATGGCAAAGGCTTTTGGGATGGAAGTTATGATCATATTGCGGTGATCGATATCGAAAGTGGTAATATGGAGCAACTTACGACTGGAGACAATAATTATTACTTGCAAAGCTGGTCACCAGATGGACAATATATAGCTATTAGTGCAGATCAAAATAAAGAGAAGGATTTTAGTTTTATCTCTGATATTTATTTATACAACAGAAAAGAGAAAAACTGGAAGAGGATCACGGAAAGCAATGGGAATTATGGGAAAGTAACATGGACGCCTGATAGTAAAAGAATAGGATTAATCGGAAGCGACAGAGAGTATGAGAATGCTACTCTATCAAAATTATGGGTATATGATTTAGAATCTGATTTTCTACAATGCTTGACTCCAGAGTGGGATGTTAATGTTGGCGATTATGCAATCGGTGATTTTCAACAGGGAGTAGTAACACCTGGAATGCTGTGGGGAGAGGATAATGAAAGCTTTACTTTCTTAGCATCCGATCATGGAAATACAGTTGTTTATTTTGGAAATATTTCTGGAGCAATCTATCCATCTCTCATTGATAATCAGCATGTATACGGTTTATCCACTGGAGGAAGTTTAAAAAAGGCGGTTGTAGCTATTAGTACACCTACACATCCAGGAGATTTATATACTCTAGATTTAGAGACAGGAGAGATTCAGCAAATTACAGAGGTGAATAAAGAGTTTGCTGAATCGCATGCTTTTTCCGAAGCTGAACCGCTACAATTTGCGTCTCGAGATGGCTGGGAGCTTCATGGTTGGTTAATGAAGCCACAAGGTTTTAAAGAGGGAGAAAAATATCCATTAGTATTAGAGATTCATGGAGGGCCGCATGCCATGTATGCTAATTCTTATTTTCATGAATTTCAAACACTAGCTTCCAATGGCTTTGCTGTATTATTTATTAATCCGAGAGGAAGCCATGGCTATGGACAGCAATTTGTAGACGCTGTCCGCGGCGATTATGGTGGGAAGGATTATGAGGATATTATGGATGCTGTGGACTATTGCTTAGAGACATTTGATTTTATTGATTCTTCCCGTTTAGGTGTTACAGGCGGTAGTTATGGCGGCTTTATGACTAACTGGATTGTGGGACATACCGATCGTTTTAAGGCTGCAGTTACACAGCGTTCCATCTCTAATTGGATAAGTTTTTATGGGGTTAGTGATATTGGCTATTATTTTGCTGATTGGCAAATTAAAGCAGATTTAAATGATATCGAAACATTGTGGAAGCATTCTCCCTTAGCCTATGTAAAGAATATTAAAACTCCATTGCTTATTTTGCATGGAGAAAAGGATTATCGCTGTCCAATTGAACAAGCAGAGCAATTGTTTATTGCATTAAAGATACAGAAGAAGGAAACAAAATTTGTTCGTTTTCCAGAATCAAATCATGAACTTTCCAGAAGTGGAAAACCTGCCCTTAGAATAGAGAGACTGAACTATATTAACAATTGGTTTTTGGAATACGTATAATGAATCAATAATCGGAGGTGCCATTTGGTGCCTTCTTTTTATATGAGGAGAGGTTGTTATTTTAGATCATTATATACATAAACAGCCTTTCTAAAAATAACGAAGAATGAGTAGAAGAATAGACAAAAAAGTACAGTGTTACCCTGCAATGTAATTTTAAGCAAGAAAAAAATGTCTAATGGAACTTTTTTTGATATGATAGTAAAAAGAAAGTTTATGATTAAGTAATTAAGGGGTTAGATAATAAGTAGGATTTTACATAGAAAAGAAGGTCTATATTTTTGTGCAAAGGTTACAATTGATAATAATACATGCTTAAAAAACGATTATGAATATGGAAAGGATTAAATGAAATGGGGAGAACGGAATATAGAAAAGGAAAGAAAAGAAGGAGATTACGAAAAGGAAGAGTCTTCTTTCTATGCCTCATTCTATTTATATTATTTGCAGGGATATATAGTATTTTTCAATTTAAACAAGGAGAAAAGCAATCATTAGGTAAACTAGGTGTGGATGAGGTTAAATATGAATTTAATGGGGAAGAGGATATTAACGGAGGAACGAATATTCTTTTACTAGGAAGTGACCAGCGTAAAGGAGAAACACAATCTCGTACAGACACAATAATGATTGCCCAATATCATCCAGATAAAGGTACATATAAAATCATTTCCTTAATGAGAGATATGTATGTAGAGATACCAGGATATGGACAAGGTAGGATTAATACAGCTTATACAATTGATGGTCCTGAACTACTTAGACAAACAATCAAACAAAATTTTGATATAGATTTGCAATATTATGCCATTATTAATTTTGAAGGATTTGAAGCAGTTATTGATGAAGCCTTCCCGAATGGCGTAGAAATCGATGTAGAAAAACAAATGTCAAAAAATATTGGTGTTACGTTAGAGCCAGGAGTACAACATTTAAATGGAAAGCAGTTATTAGGATATGTTCGTTTCCGCCATGATGCAGAATCTGACTTTGGAAGAGTCGCGAGACAGCAAAAAACGTTACAAGCAATCGCTGATCAAGTTTCTGCAGTCCAGACATTTGCTAAGCTACCAAAACTTGCAGGGGTAATTATGCCGTATATAAATACGAGCATGGACACGGGAGATATGCTGTTTATCGGAAAAGATTTATTAACTTCAAAAAATCACGAGGTAGAATCATTACGAGTTCCTGTAGATGGAAGCTTCCAGGATATGAAAGTGAACGGAGCCGCCGTCTTATCGATTGATTTAGAAGCGAATAAAGCAGCAATAAAAGAATTTTTAGCTCAATAAATCGGATTTTTTTTAACATATTCTTTATATTTAGATAGTAATAGATGAATTAAAATGGAATAGTCAGGTAGAGTTATCCCACTCTTAACGGACAGTAAAACTCCCGCCTCGAACTTATGAGAATATGAGGAAGATAGGAGGGAGATCAACTGTCCGTAAAGGTCCGATTGGTTCAACTAACCATCAGTGGGGGAGGAAGGAAAACCCCCACTGATGGAAGTTTCACTTTATTTTGTTCATTGAAATGCTATAAGTAAATTGTTTAGTTAGAAGAGGAAAGGTACAAGGAATCCTTACGTTTTTTAATGGGATTCATTGAAACGAACTTAATTAAAAGAATACACATACGAAAAGATGCGTAAGTTATACAAGGGGTTTTGTGCTCATGGATATCAACTTAATTAAAGAATGGTTTACGCTTGAAAAAATAATGGATTTAATAGATAGTTATCGTTCATTTGGACCGTTGCCAGGAGTCTTATTGCCAATGATAGAAGCGTTTATCCCTTTTTTGCCGCTTTTTGTTTTTATTATGGCTAATGTAAATGCATTTGGATTTTGGCTGGGATTTCTATATTCATGGGCTGGAACAATTTTAGGAGCATTGCTTGTATTTTCGATTATAAGAAGATATGGAAAAAAAAGATTACTAAGGTTTTTAAGTAATCACAAAAAGGTGCAGAAACCAATGATTTGGATTGAAAAGCATGGATTTGGTCCCTTGTTCTTGCTTCTATGTTTTCCGTTTACACCTTCTGCCCTTGTAAATATAGTCGCTGGTTTGTCGAGAATAAGTACGAGCCAATATGTTCTTGCAGTAATTGCAGGTAAGCTAGTTATGATTAGTACAATTAGCTTTATCGGTTATGATTTGAAGTCAATGATTACTCAGCCGTTACGTACGATTCCTGTTGTAATTGCCATCTTTATTCTTTGGGTTATTGGAAAAAGAATCGAGATAAAAATGAATAGTGCAGGTATAGATGAGAAAGAGAGAAGCCATTAGAAAATATGGTCTGTAAATTTTGTTTGGAGGAGATAGAGGTTGAAAGAAGCAATAAAGAAAGAAAGCATAGAATGGTTAAAGGCGTTTGCGATCGGGATTATCATCTTTGTTATAATTCGTGCTTTTTTCTTCTCCAATTATGTAGTGGAAGGTGAATCGATGATGCCAACCCTACAGGACGGAAATAAATTAGTTGTTAATAAAGTTGGTTATAAAATGACTGATTTTAATCACTTTGATATTATTGTTTTTCATGCTAACGAAAATGATGATTATGTGAAACGAGTAATTGGCATCCCTGGAGATAAAGTAGAATATAGAGATGACCATCTATTTATAAATGGGAAAAAGTATGAGGAGCCTTTTCTAGATGATTACCGGAAACAAGTATCTACCGGAAGATTAACTGGGAATTTTACGTTGGAGGAGATCACGGGAGAGGTTACGGTGCCAAAAGGAAAATTATTTGTATTAGGGGACAATCGTTTAGGAAGCTGGGATAGTCGACATTTTGGTTTTATTCCGATTGATCAAGTAGTTGGAAAGGTAAGTTTGCGTTATTGGCCATTTAATGAAATACAATTTTCCTTTTAGTTTTGCTGGATTAAATGAGAACTCAAAATTGGGTTCTTTTTTTTCGTTACTTATAGGACGAGAAAAAATATCCAGTATCACTTTCCTATGGAAACATGTGTTTCTATGATATTATTTACATATAAAATATTATTGAGATAAAGAAAAAGGGGGGCATTGGATGAGTGTTCGCTTATTACTAGGTCGATCTGGTACCGGAAAAACAAGGTTTTGTATAGAAGAAATCCAAGCGAAACTTGCCGGAAATCCGGAAGGCAATCCCATTATTTACATCGTTCCAGATCAGATGACCTTTTTGTCCGATCAGCGTTTACTATCTGGTTCCGAGGTGCAAGGAATGTTTCGGGCGCAAGTATACAGTTTTACCCGTCTTGCATGGAGAGTATTGCAAGAAACAGGCGGAATCAGCCGCTACCATATAAATAGCATGGGTGTAAGCATGCTAATTCGAAAAATTATTGAAGAGAATAAGAATGAACTAACTCTTTTCAAAAAGGTTGCCGATAAAAACGGATTTATTGATCAAGTAGAACAATTGGTCACAGAATTTAGAAGATACACGGTTACTCCAGACGAATTATTATCGACGAAAGAGCAGTTGGGGGAAACAAAAGAATCTGCAAAAGCATTAATGGATAAAATAAGTGATCTTGAATTAATATATGAAAAATTCGAAGCAAGAATTGTTGGGAAATATATAGATGGAGAGGATTATTTTCGTTTGCTTGCAGAAAAGATTAGCGAATCTTCTTATTTACAAAATGCAGAAATTTATATTGATGGTTTTTACAGTTTTACCCCACAAGAATATTTAATCATTCAACAGTTAATGCATATATGTGAACGAGTGACAATCACAAATACATTAGAACCGTTATCTTCCCAAATGGATGATTTAAGTTTGTTTCGTATGACGACTGAATCTTTCCAAACAGTCCAGACGATGGCAAAGCAATTAGGAGTGGATGTGGAACTAGTAAAGTTCAAGGAATCAAAAAAGAATAGCCATCCATCGTTAGCATATATAAAAAGTCATTTTGACAGTAGACCAGCAAAAGCTTATAAAGAAGAAACAACAATCACATTTGCTGAAAGTATTAATCCTCGAGCAGAAATAGAAGGAATCGCACGTGAAATAATCAAGCTTGTTAGAAATAAGAATTACCGCTATCGAGAGATCAGTCTGCTTTCTCGTAATTTGTCTACATATCAGAATATTATGGAGACTGTTTTTAGAGATTATCATATTCCTTTCTTTATTGATCAAAAAAGTAGAATGCATGATCATCCTTTAGTGGAGTTAATTCGATCATCTTTGGAAATTTTTGAAACAAATTGGCGCTATGAGCCCGTGTTTCGGTCGATAAAGACAGAGTTGCTATTTCCTCTTCATGAACGCAAAAATAATATTAGGGAAAAAGTAGACAGGCTTGAAAATTATTGCCTTGCCTATGGAATAAAGGGAAGCAAGTGGACTTCAAAAGAACGCTGGAAGTATAGAAGAATCAAAGGGTTAGAATTTGATCAAGGTGTTCAGACAGACGCAGAAAAGGAATTCGAGCAAGAATTAAATGAGCTGCGCCTCTCTTTAACTGCGCCGTTAATTCGGCTTCAAAATCGTTTGAAAAGAGGGAAAACAGGTAGAGCAAAATGTGAAGCATTATATTTATTTTTAGAAGAACTTGAAGTACCGGTGAAGATGGAACACTGGAAGAATGAACTAGAGGAAAAAGGAGAGTTAGTAAAAGCTGGAGAACATGATCAAGCTTGGAATAGTATAGTAGATTTACTAGATCAATTTGTCGAAATACTAGGGGAAGAGGAATTTTCAATAAAGCAATTTGCAACTGTTATTGGTGCAGGCTTGGATACATTGAAATTCTCCCTAGTCCCTCCAGCTTTGGATCAAGTATTGATCGCTGATTTGGAACAATCGCGTTTAAATGATATAAAAGTTGCGTTTGTCATTGGTCTAAATGAGGGGGTTTTTCCATCAAGATTCCAGGATGAGGGCATACTTGCGGATAGTGATAGAGAAGCATTACAACAAAAAGGCATGAAGCTTGCTCCTACTAGTAAAACAAGACTGTTAGATGAGGAGTTTCTCGCCTATAAAGCATTCACAACGCCATCCGATCATCTTTACTTAACTTACCCGCTGGCAAATGATGAAGGAAAATCTATTTTGCCATCTACTTATATCAAAAGAATGCAAGATTTATTTCCTAAAGCGACAACTATCTATTATATGTCAGATCCAAAAGAACTGTCAGAAGAAAGACAGTTAGATTATGTTGTTCATTTTCAAACAACCTTATCTTACTTAACAGGACAGCTTTATTTAAAGAAAAGAGAGTATCCAATCTATGATTTTTGGTGGGATGTTTACAATGAATATATCGGACATCCAAACTGGAAAGAACCAGCCAAAAGAGTATTTTCTAGTTTAACCTATCAAAATAAAACGGAAAAATTATCGGAACAAACAAGCAGTGAGTTATATGGGGAAACTATTTCAGCCAGTGTTTCAAGAATGGAATTATTTCACGCGTGCCCATTTTCACATTTCGCATCTCATGGATTAAAGCTTCGAGAACGGCAAGTATATCGCCTAGAAGCACCTGCTATCGGGGATTTATTTCATGCTGCTTTAAAATATATAGCAGAAACGGTTATGCATAAAGAGTTAATGTGGTCTAGCTTAACGAGGGAGCAGTGTGAAAGATTAGCAAGAGATGCGGTAGATATGTTAGCCCCGAAATTGCAAAATGAGATACTACTTAGCACTAATAGACATCATTATATAAAAAGAAAGCTAGAGCAAATTATTAGCAGAGCTTCACTTATTTTGAGCGAGCATGCCAAACATAGCGGATTCGCACCAATTGATTTAGAGCTTGAATTTGGACCACAAGGTAAGCTGCCGTCTATTTCTTTTCCGTTGAAAAATGGGACAAATATGAATTTAATTGGCAGAATCGATCGTGTTGATAAAGCAGTTGTTGGTGATGAAGTATATTTACGAGTAATTGACTATAAATCAAGCGGTCAAGAATTGAATATGAACGAAGTATATTATGGCTTATCCTTACAGATGCTTACTTATTTAGATTTAATCATTACAAATAGCACGATTTTAGTAGATAAGGAAGCGAGTCCAGCTGGAGTACTATATTTTCATGTTCACAATCCCATGATTTCAAGTAAGAAAATATTAACGCTAGAAGAAATTGAAGAAGAGCTATTAAAGAAATTTAAAATGAATGGGCTAATGCTTGGAGAAGAACGAGTTATTCAATTAATGGATGAAACGTTGGAAAAAGGAAATTCTCCGATTGTACCAGCAGGCTTTAAAACAGATGGAACTCTTACAAAAGCGTCTAAAGTAGCTACTAGAGATGACTTTAATGAAATGCAAAAATTCGTTCGTCACAAATATAGGGATTCAGGAAATAAGATTATTAGTGGCGAAGTAGGAATTGATCCATATCGTTTAAATGATAAGAAGCCTTGTACTTTCTGTTCCTTTAAGTCTGTTTGTCAATTTGATGAAGCGCTGGAAACAAATCAATATAGACAATTGCCAGCCTATTCAAAGGACGAGGTGCTGCAATTAATCAGAGAGGAGGCTAATACAAGTGAAAGAGATTAATATACCGGACAAGCCAGCAGATGTTACTTGGACAGACGATCAATGGAAAGCGATTATGTCTAGCGGGCAGGACATTTTAGTTGCTGCTGCAGCTGGTTCTGGTAAAACAGCTGTATTAGTAGAAAGAATGATTCGGAAAATCGTATCTGATCAGCCTATAAATGTCGATGAATTGCTTGTTGTTACGTTTACGAATGCATCAGCAGCGGAAATGAAGCACCGGATTGGCGAGGTATTGGAAAAGGAAATTAACGCAAATCCAACATCGCAGCATTTAAAGAGACAATTGGCGCTTTTAAATAAAGCTCATATTTCTACAATTCATTCTTTTTGTTTAGAAGTTATACGAAAATATTATTATGTCATTGATTTGGATCCAGGCTTTCGAATTGCCGATGAAACAGAAGCGCAATTGTTAAGAGATGAATGTTTGGAAGATCTTTTTGAAGAAGAATATGGAAAAGAAAACAATGTTGCATTTTTTGACTTAGTAGATGCATTTACGAATGATCGTAGTGACGATGCTCTCCAACGTATGATTCAAGAAATCTATGATTTTTCTCGTGCTAATCCATTCCCGTCTGCTTATTTACAGTCCTTAATCAAGATGTATGCTATCGGTGAAGATACGGACATTATGGAATTACCATTTATGAAGCATTTAATCGATGATGTGGAGCTACAACTAGAAGGAGTAAGAAAGCTGCTTGAGTATGGCTATGAATTGACACAGCTTCCAGGAGGACCTGCTCCGCGTGCTAGTAATTTCTTGGATGATTTAGAAATAGTGTCTATCCTAGAAAAGGCAAAGGCTCAATCTTGGGGAACGTTATATGAGGCAATGCAGTCCTTAAAATTTTCTCGAGCAAAGCCTTGTAAAGGAGATGAGTATGATCCCGCGCTAGTAGAAGAAGGACAAAGAATCAGAGATCGTGCGAAAAAAATATTGCAAGAATTGCAAAGTGATCTATTTACAAGAAAGCCGCAAAGCTTTTTAAAAGATATGGCGGAGATGAAGCCACATGTGGAGACACTTGTTTATCTTGTGGCAGCGTTTGGGGAAAGATTTCAACAAATAAAAATGGATAAAGGATTAGTAGACTTTGCTGATTTGGAACATTATTGTTTAGCAATCTTAAGTCAGATTGGAGAAAAGACTTCAGAACTTATCCCATCAGAAGCAGCATTATTTTATCGAAATCAGTTTAAAGAAGTTCTTATAGATGAGTATCAGGATGTCAATCTAGTTCAGGAATCGATTCTAAAGCTAGTAACAAAGGATATTGAGTCTGAAGGAAATCTCTTTATGGTTGGGGACGTAAAACAGAGTATTTATCGATTTCGATTGGCAGAACCGAACTTGTTTTTAGCCAAATATCTTCGTTTTCAAGAGCGCGAGGATGCAGGTTTTAAAATTGATTTAGCGAAAAACTTTCGAAGTAGAAAAGAAGTATTAGAAGGAACCAATTTTCTCTTTAAGCAAATTATGGGAGTGAAAGTAGGCGAAATTGAGTACGACGAAAGTGCAGAGTTAAAGCTAGGTGCAAGTTATCCAGAAGAAACTCTTTACCCAATTGAAGTTGCTTTAGTAAATCAAAGCACGGAATTTAGTGATGACAGTGAAAGTGAAGGAGAGACAACGGGACTTGATGCAGCGGAGCTTGAACAATCACAACTGGAAGCTAGGGTCATCGCCGAAAAAGTAAAAGAATTATTTGAAACAAACCAAGAGATATATGATGCAAAGCAAAAAGCATATCGACCAATTCGCTATAAGGATATGGTTATCCTATTAAGATCCATGACATGGGCTCCACAAATTATGGAAGAATTAAAGCAATATAACATACCGACCTATGCTAATTTAACGACCGGCTATTTTGAATCAACAGAAGTGGATATTATGATGTCCTTATTAAAGGTTATTGATAATCCATATCAAGATATTCCGCTTGCTTCGGTTCTTCGCTCCCCAATTGTTGGTTTATCGGAAGAGGAGTTAAGTAGGCTGCGAATTGCGAAAAAGCAAGGAGCGTTTTATGAATCCATTCAGGCATTTATTCATTCGAGCAGTCAGAAAGAAGAGGTTTTGTATGAAAAAATAAGACCGTTTTTTGATCGACTTGCTGACTGGCGCTCGGAAGCAAGAAGAGGCTCATTATCGGAGTTGATTTGGAAGTTATATCGAGAAACATACTTTTATGATTTTGTTGGTGGATTACCAGCAGGAAATCAACGTCAGGCAAATTTGCGTGCACTTTATGATAGAGCACGTCAATATGAAGAGACATCATTTCGTGGCTTATTCCGCTTTCTTCGATTTGTGGAGCGAATGAGAGATCGAGGAAATGATTTAGGAGCAGCAAGAGCCTTAACGGAACAAGAAGATGTTATTCGGATCATGACAATCCATAGTAGTAAAGGTTTAGAATTCCCATTTGTGTTTATAGCAGGGATGGGACGTAATTTCAATACAATGGATTTAAGAAAGAATTTTTTATTAGATAAAGATTTAGGGTTTGCTACAAAATATATCGATGCAAAAAAACGAATATCTTATCCATCTCTTCCGCAAATTGCTTTTGCAAAAAAGAAAAAGATGGAGCTACTTGCAGAAGAAATGCGGGTCTTATATGTTGCTTTAACTCGAGCGAAGGAAAAGCTCATTTTAATAGGTGCAGTAAAGGATATAGAAAAAGCAAAACAGAAATGGGCGCAAATAGCGGGACATTCCAATTGGCTTTTAAATGAATTTGATCGTGCCCAAGCGAAGTCTTATTTAGATTGGATTGGTCCTGCATTAGTTAGGCATCGTGACAATACATGGATTCATTTAGAAAGCTGGAGTGAAAAAGAAGCAATCTCTGTTCACCCATCTAATTGGGAAGTGAGGATTCTTCAAAAAGAAGAGCTTTTGAGTCGAGCAGTGGAAGAAGAAAATAAAGAAAATGGATGGTTGGAAAAGGTAACAGAAGGAAAGAGAATGGAGAGTACTTCTACCTATAAAGAAGCGATCAAAGAAACATTTGCGTGGTCATACGCTTCTAAAGAAAGCACTTCTCATCGCTCTAAGCAGTCGGTATCTGAATTGAAGCGCCAAGGGGAATTACGTGATGCTCAAAGTGGGACAGAGCTTGCAAAAGCGTGGAAGCAATCGGTTTGGAATCGACCTAAATTTATGCAGGAAAAAAAATTAAGCCCAGCAGAAATCGGAACCGCTATGCATATGGTTATGCAACATATAGTGGTAAAAGAAGAAGTAACAGAAGCTAGTCTGAATCATTTAGTAGAGGATATGGTCAAAAAGGAATTATTAACGATCGACCAAGCGGAAGTTATTGATATTTCCTCTATTCTATCCTTTTTCCAATCTCCTTTAGGAAAAAGAATGCAACAGGCACCAAAGCTTGTACGAGAAATCCCGTTTAATATTGCTTATCCAGCGAGTCGAGTATATGCAGACTGGAAAGGAAGCGAGGAGCCGGTTCTTGTGCAAGGGATAATAGATGTATTCTTTGAGGATGAATTAGGTACAGTATTGCTTGATTATAAAACAGACACGATATCTGCTCGATACAAGGGTGGATATGAAGAAGCTAAACCAATATTGGAATCACGCTATAAAGTCCAAATAGAGCTTTATACAGAAGCATTAGAAAAAATCTTAAAACGAAAAATTGAAGAGAAATACTTATTCTTCTTTGATGGTGCTCATGTGCTTAAGCTATAAATGTTAAAAAAAAACTAACATAAAAAGCATCCCTCCTAATAGTGCGGGATGCTTTTTTAGATTAAAGAAAAATGTTTTCCTAAAGATTATGATTATCTTATCAATTATTGTCAGCTATTGGTTGATCCACACCGCTGCCATTTGTATAATTGCTGGAATTGATTGCATTATTGGTGATAACAAACGCACCGTTATTACCGGTACCTGAGCCTATCGTTGCTTTTGAATTGTCCTTAGGCGAGATAAATAAGGAATCTCCGAATTGAACAATTCCTGCTCCTGTGTTAACAATTTGAATCGGACCTATTATAGCAGGCATGATTCTTTCCTCCCTAAAAAAATTAATGATTCTATACTTAGTTATTTGCAACAACTGGTTGATCAATTAAACTAGTGTCTACATAGTTACTAGCGTTCAATCCGTTATTTGTAATAATAAATGCTCCAGTATTGGAGGTACCTGAGCCTAAGGTTGCCTTGGAATTCCCTTTGGGAGAAATAAACAACGAATCTCCAAATTGAACAATTCCTTCCCCCACGTTAACAATTTGTACTGGTCCTACGATTGCAGGCATTTTTTAACCTCCTTGTTTCGTATCTTTATCCCACTCTTAACGGACTGTAAGACTCCCCCCTCAAGCTTATGAGAATACGAGGAAGAAAGGTGGAGATCAAAGTCCGTAAAGGTCCGATTGGTTCAACTAACCATCAGTGGGGGATGAAGGAAAACCTCCACTGATGGAAGTTTCACTTTATCATGTTGATACTTCATATTTAGCCAGTATGAACGAAACAGTAAAACTATATTTTAATAGCATTGCAGGTTTGGCTGAAAAACTGGATATATTGGCTGATAAAGCGATTGATTTGGCTGAAATCATTAAGCTTTTGGCTGATATTTAGAAGTTTAACCGAAATAGCCCTATTGGTTCCATGTATAATCGCCCTAAATGGAAAGAATATAGATTGAGATTACACTTTTATTGTTCCTGCTCTGGCCCCACCCCTGAAAAAGGCGATCCCATAATATCTGTACCGGTAATAGAAACGGGACTTTCGGAGGTTGGAATACCTAATTGGCTAGGTTCATTTAATTGAATCAAATTATCCCCAACTTCTGTTGCTATCGATTGCTCGATTTGGCGAATATGCTTAATTCTTGCTTCTGTATACATATGACGACAATTTCCTATTTGTAATAAGGAAGAAGAGGATATACCTGTAATATCTATATGATGAACTTTAATAATGGGTTTCACATTTTCAAAATGACATTCTACATTTTCAATAATCGGTATTAAAGGAATAGGTTCCTTAAAGACATCATAATCTTCGTAAACACCTTCAGTTCCATAAAAGAGTTCCTTTTGTCTTTGAACAGCTAAAGCTCGTGAAAAAGCTTGATGATAAGTAGCGTCCCCAATTTCCACAATCGAAGAAAAGGATACTGTCCTGACCTTCACTGAATCGACAACAGATGTACGCTGTAACATAATTAAATTTTCGGATGCAGTGGAACAAAGGGACCGATTATTAGTGATTCAGCTGGTGTATCAAATGTAGAAGCTAATTGGATTGTTTGGGCATCGCCAACAAGGCAAATAGAGGAACTTGCAACCCCAATAATATTGATATTTCCTACTTGAAGCTCTCGGTTGTATACTTGAAAATTCATTCATTTCCACTTCCCTTCATATTATCTGGTATATGGCTTAGGAATAGGTGAACACCGTTTTCCATTTCCTCCTTTAAAGCTTGGATAATTGCTTCGTTCGATAAATTGCTTCCATTTTGTTTGCGATTGGCACCTTGTTGTAAATAATATTGAATTCTTGTTGGCAATTGTTTGTTGATGTCATCTTGAATAAAAGTGACATAAGATTCTTCTTCTGGCATATTTAGTTCTGCTTGTTTTTTTCGAATGATGTCAGGCAGTTCTAGTTGAATAAATTGATTCATTTCCTCTTCTATATCCATGGATCGGTTCATCATTTGCTTTGGATCGATGGGCGGATAGAAAGGGGCATGCGGCTGATTAATTGGTGAAGTTGGATTAATCGCAAGCTCTTCAATATTGCTTAAATCTTCTGGATTAAGACCAATATTTAATGTTCCTTCTAATGTTTCCACTTTTAATTGATCAAAGCTGTAGTCAATTCGATCAATATGGACAGTAGGTTTTTCTTTTATAGTTGTAAGATCAATGGTTAAGGCAGCAACTTGCTTTTCTAAATCTTTTATCCTTTTTTCAAGCAGCTGTAAATAATTGCGCATTTTTTCACTGTATTGGTAGAAATCATAAGACAATTCTATCCCCCCTTTCCTTATTGCAAATCTTTCCTATTTTCGAGGAGCTTGCAAGGGAACTGCAGGTGAGAAAACCGTTTCTTCATCTGCAATGTTTAATCCAGGCTGATCTGGCTTAAGTTCGGGAGCTGATTCGGTGAATCCGCCTGTATTGTATAAATAAGAGGCAGGTTTAATGATACCGGCGCTACCTATTTGTAATACAGAGGAGTTTGAGATACCTCCGATTTTAATCGTGTTAATGACTATGGATTGTTGGATAAAATAATTCATTTACACATCACCCTTTAGTCTACTTACGCATTTCCTGCAATTGGTTGATCCAGACCGTCGTTATCATACGTATTAGTAGAACTACGATAGTTAGTAACTTTTAATCCATCACCTGTATTAAAAGAGCCAGATCCAGAAAAAGTCTTCGCATTAGAGATAGGCATCATTTTATAAACATCGCCAATATTAAAAATAGAGCTACCCCCAACAGATATGACTTGAGCTACTCCAACGATTGCTGGCATATTCAACATCCTTTATACAATATTCTTATACATACTATGGAACACAACAGAATAGGTGATACATTTACCTAGATAGATAAATTCTTCTCCTAATTAACGTATTCTTATGAATGGTTGTACTATGACTAGAAATCTGTCCATAAGCAAGCGGAAAATAATTGTGTTAGGTAGTTAATTATTTTGCTGAGTTTAAGCAAGTCTTTTTTCTATTTGGAAAAAGCATTTAGAAAGTTTATAATTTTCTTAAATGCATTTAGTCATAAAAATGGGGGGAAGAGAAATGAAGTTTGCGACAATTTCTTTAGACGGGAAAATTTTGGTAGGAGTAGTGAGTGAAAATGGAATAGTGCCATTGAATGATGTGGAAGAAAAGCGTTCAGGCAGACGCCCCTATGCAGAAGACTTAGTTACATGTGTAGAACAAGAAGACTTTTTAAATAATGTAAGAAGTCTAATTCATTGGATAGAAGAACAAAAAGATCAAGCTAATTTTTATATACCAATGGAAAAGGTGAGGTTCTTAGCCCCTATCCCGAGACCGAGAAAAAATATCTTTTGCGTCGGGAAAAATTACGTAGAACATGCAATAGAAATGGGAAGTAAAGAAGATATCCCTGAGCACATAATGGTCTTTACAAAAGCTCCTACAACGGTTATTGGACATCTAGATGATGTTCTAGAACATAAAGAAGTAACCGAACAGCTTGATTATGAAGGTGAACTTGCGGTTGTTATTGGGAAAAGGGGAAAGGAGATTGAGAAGGAGAATGCATTGGATTACATATTTGGCTATACAATCTTAAATGATATTACTGCAAGAGATTTACAGAAGAAACATAAGCAATTTTTCATTGGGAAAAGCTTGGACACGAGTGCTCCGATGGGTCCGTGGATTGTGACAAGTGATAGTATAACAAACCCCAATTCATTAAATATTATTACAACGGTAAATGGAGAAGTTAGACAGCAATCTAATACAAAGCAGTTTATTTTCCCGATCGAAGAGGTTATCAGTGTATTGTCTAAAGGTATGACGTTAGAGCCGGGGGATATTATTGCAACAGGAACACCGGCTGGAGTAGGGAAAGGATTTAATCCGCCGCGGTTCTTAAAGGCAGGAGATACTATGGAAATATCGGTTGAGGGAATTGGCACTCTTATAAATAAAGTAGCAAGAGATGAGTAAAGAGTCGAAAATAGAGGAAATGAAGCGATATATGTTAAAATAATGGAGAAAAGGAGGGGGAATATATATGAGTTCAACAGATGCTCATGTACTGACATGGATTATTGGGCTAGTTCTATTTGCCTTATCATTCGGTTTACATAAAGCTGGCAAAGAAAAGGGAAGTAAAATCCTACATATGGTGTTACGGGTTGTATACATTCTTATTATTGGTTCTGGGATTGGCTTAATTGCAAAAACAGGGATGGATTTCATGCATACGATAAAGATGCTTGTAGGTATTTGGGTTATTGGCATGCTTGAAATGGTACTTATTCGCACAAAAAAAGGTGAAAATACAAAAACACTATGGATTTTATTGGTAGTTTCCTTTATTCTCGTATTAGTGATTGGATATAGTATTTAATAGAAACAATGAGAGGGCTTGTAGAAGAGATATCTTTTACAAGCCCTTTTATAAAAGGGCCGTTGCTTTCAATAAGAAGATTATTAATTACGCAGGATTGCTGGTAATGGGAAACAAACTCTACGAAAACATCCTATAAAAAAGAGATGATGTTAGAAAGGGGAACCAATGAAGGTCTTTACGATAAAAACAGGAATTCTGTTTTTCTTATGTTTAGGTGCTTTATATCAAGCATATAACAAAGATGCTTGGCATTTTGTCATGCTATTATTTCTTTTATCTATTATTCTGGCATTCTATTTTCTTGTACCTGTGTTTACAAGAAAAAGCATTCCGTTTCTTTCCATCATCGTTATTCTAGAATTAATCCAGTTTGCAGTCGGAAAAGAACTATATGCGTATCTCTTGCTTTTTCTCTTTTATTTTATGATAGAAATGAGTTCAAACACATCAAGCAATTTCTTTCGAATTATTGTAAGCCTGTTTTTATTGCTGAGCCTAGCCATTGGCATTATATTATTTTCCTATCCTACTATGATCTGGATAAGTTTCTTCTTGCTAATTTTGTATCTACTTGTACGTTTAAATGAACTGGACGAAGATTATCAACAAATTAGGGAGACATACGAATCTTTATTAAGTGATTATCGTATACAGAAAAGACAATCTTATTACAATGAGCATGCTGCAAGAGTGGAGGAGAGAAGTCTTATTGCCAGAGAAATGCATGATTCTGTCGGTCATCAGCTGACAGCCTTAATGATGCAAATTGAACAATATTGGATTAAAGAGAAGAAAGAGCAATATCTCCTTTTGAAAAATATGACAGAAGAATGCTTAGAAGAAACGAGAAAAGCGGTTCGTCTTTTACAAGTTGAAGAACTTGGAGGAATTGCTTCCATTATTGCTCTTGTTAAAAAATTGGAAAGTGAAAACAATATTCATGTTCACTTTACGACGAAACAAGGAGTACTCCAAGTCAATCTGAGTAATAAGCAAAGTGCAGTTCTATATCGTTGTATCCAGGAAGGAATAACAAATGCGATGAAATATGGGAGTTCAAAGGCAGTATATATTGCGCTAGGAGTTTCACCAATTGGCAGTTTAACGTTTGAAATTAGAAACCCTTATATACATAAACATCCTTTTCATTACGGCTTTGGGTTAGAAAACATGAAAAAAAGAATGGAAGAAGGACATGGTAAATTAGAGATTCTTCAATTGGATGGAGAATTTATTTTACAAGGAAATATTCCTGTTGGGGAGGAATGTAGAGATGATTCGCGTGTTAATTGCTGAGGATCAATCGATTGTCAGAAATGGTTTAAAGATGATTATCGAACAAGATGAAGAAATCCAAGTTGTTGCTGAAGCGGAAAACGGAAAAGAAGTATTGTCTTTATTAGAGCGTACAATTGTCGACATTGTCCTTTTGGATATTCGAATGCCAATTATGGATGGAATGCAGACAACAAAAGAAATTCATCAGCAATTTCCGCATATAAAAATACTGATCCTTACGACTTTTAATGATGAGGAATATGCAATACAAGCATTTCAAGAAGGTGCTAATGGATTTCTGCTAAAGACGACAGATAGTGTTACGCTAGTAAATAGTATAAAAAGCTGTTTAATAGGTGGTATGGCGATACATGATCAAGTTGCAGCTAAATTAATGCCTAAGCTCTTAAAGAGAGAGAGCCATTACGACAATTCTTTGAATCAGATGGTTGCACTAACAAAACGTGAAATCGAAATCGTAAAAAAAGTTGGTCAAGGAAAAACAAATAAAGAAATCTCCAGTGAATTATTATTATCAGTTGGAACGATAAAAAATCATATCACCCAAATTTTAGCTAAATTAGAATTAAGAGATAGAACTCAATTAGCCATATATGCAGTGCGGAATGATTATATATAAATCCCAGAGCGGAATAGAACATGAAGTAATTTCTTTGTTGGGTAAATCTAGTATCTAGTAGTGGAAAATCTGAGTAGATTTCAACTTACATATACACAAATAAGCCAAAGGGGGGATTTGGCCCAGAAATCCCCTTATTATGCTTTAGAGAGATGAATAAAACCTTCACCAAAGACGTCTCTTACATCATGAATGGTAATAAAGGCGTTCTCATCTGTTTGCTTTACTATTTTCTTTAGTTTAACAACTTCTTGTTTATTAATAATAATATACAGTATTTCTTTTTCATCTTTTGTATAATAGCCATGTCCAGATAATACAGTGACTCCACGATTTAATTGTTCATTTACCTGATCGGCAATTTCAGTGGGGTGACTGGAAATAATCGTGACTGCTTTCTTCGGATTAACGCCTTCAATGACAAATTCCATTACCTTTGTTCCAACATAGAGCATGATAATTGTCAGCATGACCCCTTCTGCTTTTATAAGGAAAAAGGATGCAAATACAACAAGTAGATCAAAAAATAATAAGCCATAACTAATACTCCAACCGAGATACTTATTGGTTAGCTTTGCGAGAATAGTAGAACCAGCTGTTGTACCGCCTACTCTTATAATTAAACCGATTCCAACCCCAGCAAAAACTCCACCAAAAATGACATTAACAAATAATTCATCAGAATATATCGTCCATGACTCTGTTAGATGTAAAAATAATGAGTTGAAGAAGACTGCAATAATGGTATAAACAATCATTTGTTTACTTAAAAATTTATAGCCAATTATTAATAAAATGCTATTTAACGTAAAGTTAACAATACCTGGCGACCATTTAAATAAGTAATAAGCAATAATGGCTACCCCGGTAACTCCTCCTTCTCCTAAGTCATTAGGAATAACAAATAAATTGACAGCTAATGCAAAAAGGAAGGATCCAAATATAATTACAAGGATATCCTTTCCATATTTTTTCATAAAAAAAACCTCCAATAGAACATAAACTAAATGCTAAATCATTATCAAGTATAATAAAGGTAGCCGTTAATTCATAGGAAAAATTTTATCCCACTCTTAACGGAAAGTACGACTCGCCCTTCAAGCTTATGAGAATACGAGGAAGATAGGTGGGAGATAAAGGTCCGATTAGTTCAACTAACCATCAGTGGGGGAAGAAGGAAAACCACCACTGAATGGTTAGTTGAACTTTAGGAAGGGAAGAATTTACTTAGTACATATTGATGGAATAGGAAGAAGAAAAGAGGGATTACATTAGTACAGGTATGGTGGCAGCAGGAAAGTTACTGTTGCTTAAATTACTTGTGAACGATTCAAAGAATAGTATTTGCCAGGTGATTTTTTAGGCGAATAATCGGGAATGAATGTGAAGAAATGAGAGGGATAGAGTAAACTCCCACTCATCATGTCGGAAGTGGGAGTTTCAAATATATCTATTTTTTTAAAAGTCTGCTGCTTATTTAGGTAAAGATAAGCCATTTTTCTTTTGAAAGAGTCATTTTTCTAAAGTATTATTTGTTGGAGCTTCTTCTTCGATTATTTTCGTTACTTTTATTTGGCTGATTCGGCGATCTACAATTTCTTCTACTTGAAATTCAAAGTTTTTGAAAGTGATGGTTGGTTTTTCCTGATCATTTGGGATATAGCCAATCTTACTAATGAGAAAACCACTTAATGTATCATAAATTTCTATCGGCAAGGTAATTTTCAATAATTCTTGCACATCGTCTAAACTAATAGTCCCTTGCAATAGATAGGTATGTTCCCCGATAATCTTAATTTCAGGAGGTTTTGGTTCATCGTATTCATCAAAAATATTGCCGACGATTTCCTCAACTAAATCCTCCATTGTAACAATTCCATCTGTTCCGCCATATTCATCGACGACAATGGCAAAAAGAACATTATTTTTTTGCATCTGGATAAATAATTCATCGATCCGTTTCGATTCCAATACAAAATAAGGTTTGCGAATAATCTCACTTAATTGAAATGAGGCATCTTCTTTGCCCATATAGGCTAACAAATCTTTGGAATGTAGGATGCCGATAATGTTATCCATGTTTTCCTCGTAAACAGGGTAGCGAGTATACATTTCACGGTTCACTAGAGCAGCTATCTCCTTTAATGTGTAATCGGAAGGAATGGCTACCATATTGGAGCGATGGGTCATAATATCCGTGACATCTTTATTATCAAATTCAAAAATATTATGGATCATCATTCGCTCATCTTCGTCAATACTTCCTCTTTCATTTCCTACATCTATCATCATTTTTATATCTTCTTCTGTTACTTCCTCATCTTCCTCACCTGGACGTACTCCGAATAGGCGTGCAACTAGATTGGTGGAGAATGTTAAGAAGGCGACAAATGGTGCTGTTATTTTGGAAAGTACCGTTAATGGACTTGCAGCAAACATCGCAATACCTTCTGCTTTCTTTAAAGCCACTCGTTTAGGAACTAATTCGCCAAAAACAAGGGTGAAATAGGATAACAGTAGAGTAATAATAATGACTGAAATAGAATCAAGCAATCCTTGAGAGAGAGGAATTCCCATTGTTAAAAACAACTCTGTTAATTGACCAGAAAAGCTATCAGCTGCAAAGGCACTGGCTAGAAATCCTGCAAGGGTAATACCAATTTGGATGGTGGCTAAAAATTTACTAGGTTCTGATAGTAGTTTATAGACTATTTTAGCTTTCTTATGACCTGTGTCCGCCATATGTTTAATTTTATTGTCATTTAAGGAAATGAGCGCAATTTCTGCGGCAGCAAAGAAAGCATTTAATGTAATTAGAATGACTAGGACTAAAATGCCCAAATCTTTCAGCTCCTTTCCGAGAGATTATCTTCTTTATGTTTTACCCTTTTTAAGGGAAAGTATGCTTTTTGCCAATTTGCTATAATTTTTTATAAGAATAAAAAATATATGACCTGAGTCATTTTATTTTTGGAAAAAAATGACCTATAGGTATAGGAATCGAAGTGTATTTTCATTATTCTGTATATAGAAAGGATGATGACCTTGTTAGAGATAATGAATTTATCTAAATCATTTAAACAAAAACAAGCTGTAAATTCCGTTAATTTATATTTAGAGAAGGGAGAAATAGTAGGATTACTTGGACCAAATGGGGCTGGGAAATCTACTACAATCTCCATGATATCTTCGTTAATTGCTCCCGATGTTGGAGATGTAAGACTAAATAACGAAAGTATTTTAAAAACACCACAGACATTACGAAAAATACTTGGAGTAGTCCCACAGGATATTGCTGTTTATATGGATTTATCTGCACGAGAAAACTTACTTTTCTTTGGAAAAATGCACCGAATCCCTAAAAATATACTACAGAAGAGAGTGGATGAAGTTCTTGAAATAATCGGTTTAAAGGAGCGGGAAAAGGATTTAGTGAAAACTTTCTCCGGTGGGATGAAAAGAAGATTAAATATTGGTGTTGCATTAATTCATGAACCTGAAATCATTATTATGGATGAACCAACCGTTGGAATTGACCCCCAATCAAGAAATTACATTTTAGAAACTGTTAAAAGGCTAAATAAAGAAAAGCAAATGACTGTCCTATACACGAGTCACTATATGGAAGAAGTCGAATTTCTTTGTGATCGTATTTATATTATGGATCATGGCGAAATCATTGCTTCTGGAACGAAAGAGGATATAAAAAACATCCTCTCCGCAGAAACTGCCATTAATATTAAGGTGGAAATAGTAAAGCATGCATTTACAGAAGCACTCCGCCATCATAAAAATATTAAAAATATCTCTATTCAACAATCAGTAATTACTGTAATCGTGCCACGACAAGTTCATTTACTGAAAGATATTTTGCGAATTGCCGAAGAGCAGAAAACAAATGTACTCTCTGTCCATATTGAAACACCTACTTTAGAAGATGTTTTCTTGCATTTAACAGGTCGTCAATTAAGGGATTAGGAGGGTACCGCATGCTTTGGCAAATGATAAAGAAAGAATTATTGCTGATTTGGAGGAGACCAAGAGAACTGATTGTATTACTGCTTATGCCATTTGTGCTCATAACCATTCTTGGAAGTGCGTTAGGGGCATTGAATAATAATGAAGAGGTAGAAGTGACTGCAAAGCTCGCTGTTGTAGTGGAAGATGAAGCAGGCCAAGCACAACAACAAGTAATAGAGAAAATTAGACAGTCTAATGCAGTCGAACAGAAAAAAGCAGCTAACATAGCGCTTATTGAATCACTTGAACCGATAAACATATTTATTAATGTAGTAGGAAAGAGTCCAGAATTAAAGAAAGTTTTATCTATCACCGAATATCGGGACATAAAAGAAGTGAAGGAAAAAGATTATGACGGTGTGTTACTTATTCCAGAAGGCTTTACTACTAAATTTTATAATAATCTTTTAGAAAAAAACGCAACGATTCCGGCGTGGGTCCTAAAGACAAAGGATGAACAATCCCTTCGTGCAACCATTATCCAAGATATTATTACAAATTATCAAAAAGAATGGGTTTATCAAAAAACAGCACAAGATCTTCAAATTGATTATTCCGCATTAGTAAATACAAACACATATGGACAAATTGAGAATATTGAAAAGAAAAAAGAGATTAGTGCTTTTGCTTATTATGGAGTGGGAATGTGTGTCATGTTTGTGTTCTATATTTCTACAACCGTAGCGGGTTTTGCTTTTCAGCAAAAGGAAGAGTTTATGTATGAGCGAATCTTATTAGCAAATGTTCCAAAAATCATATTTTTCACAGGCATTTTTATGGCAGCATTTATTTTATCTTTCTTACAATTAACGATTTTATTTAGCTTAACAGCATTGATTTATGGAGTAGTCTTTCCTAGTATAATCAATCATTTATTCGTAACTTTGACTGTGAGCATAATGGCAGCAACATTCGCCACATTTACTACTGCGATTGCTTTTGCTACTAATTCACGAAATGTGGAAAGTATTTTTTCGTCTCTCATTGTTCCGATCCTAGCTTTTATTGGCGGCAGTTTTTTCAATGTGAGTGCAATTGGCGGATTTATGGAAACATTAGGTGAATATTCTCCTGGGGGTGCTGCGCTTACTGCTTATTTAAAAGTATATCAGGGGTACTCCTTAGGGGATATATGGAGTCAGCTAAGAGCAATTCTTTTGTTTTCTGTTCTTTTGCTTTTACTTAGTGTAGTTACCTTGAAGAAAAGAGGAGGGATACGATGAATGCAGTACTATGGGGGAAATGCAAGAAATTTATAAGAAAGCCAGGCGGATTTCTTATAACCTCGCTTATCTGTATCGTATTTGCTTATTTAGTCGGGATCTCTTCCTTTACAAAAGTAGAGGTACCAATTTTCACTGATCAGTCGACGAAAGCAAATAACATTTTAAAGGATTTGAATAAAAGTGAGAGTTATTCGTTTGTTTCATATACAGAAGAAGAAGTAAAGGAACAATTGGCAAAAGGGGAAGCAGATGTAGGGGTATCGATAAATGCAGATACTTATACGATCTTTAGGATAGCCGAAACTGCCAATGTATTAATGGTTCAAAATTTTCTTCAAACCTATTATGGTTATATGCTGAAGGAAGATGCATTATTAAATAATGCAGCGGATAAAGAAGAAGCAAAAAGGGTGCTTATAAGTAATAAAGAAACGCCAATTATTCCAGTATCAAATGAACAAACTTTATCAGAAAAAGAAGCGACTTATAATCAGTCACTCCAGTCGTTATTTGGATTTACTTTATTCTTCTGTATTTATACCGTTTCATTTACGGTAATAGAGATATTAAGAGATAAACAAAATGGAATATGGGATCGTTTTATCTTATCCTCTACGTCGAAAGCCCAAATATATTTAGGACATCTAGTATTTAGCTTTTTCATAGGATACGCACAAATTATTATGATCTTTCTTCTTTTTAAATATGGATTAAATATTGATTTTAATGGAAATTTTTATTTGGTGTATGTACTAATCATTCCATACTTATTTTCCATTGTGGCATTAACGATTCTCCTTACAGGTCTTGTTAAAACACCAAGCCAGTTCAATGCCATTATTCCACTTGTATCAGTTAGCTTTGCTATGCTTGGCGGAGCATATTGGCCAATTGAAATCGTTACATCGAAAGTAATGCTTCTTTTATCTAAATTTATTCCCATTACTTATGGAATGGAGCTATTAAAAAAAGGGATTATTGAAAGTGCCTCTTGGTTGGACATCATGGTTCCAGCAGGAATTCTTTGTTTAATGGGAACGATTATGCTAGGCATCGGCATTCAGCTTATTGAAAAAAGACATGTGTAAAAAAATGTTATGATGGAATATTTCGAAAAAATAACAAACAGTGTATAATAAAGGAAATAGATTCCAAATTGATGAGGAAGGATCTGAAACACTTGATACGAAAAATAGTTAAAGGATATTTATCCCACTCTTAACGGGCAGTATGACTCCCGCCTCAAGCATAGGAGAATACGAGGAAGATAGGTGGGAGATCAACTGTCCGTAAAGGTCCGATTGGTTCAACTAACCATCAGTGGGGGGGAAGGAAAACCCCCCCACTGATGGAAGTTTCACTTTATATGTTGTTGTTCTGCCTCTTACCTTATTAATTTCTGTTATTTTTGAGCCAAGTGGTAACCTTGTGCGATTAACGAATGACACCATTAGAGATATGTAGTAAGTAAAAAAGGTAGTTAAATAAGTATCTGTCTGTGGAAGGCAGGTACTTATTTATGGAGATAAAGGATATGGAACAGCAGCCCTTTTAACATTGGAAAAATACGTTCAAACTTTAGATGCGAAGAAACTTTCATTACATATACTTGGACATAATACAAGAGCTATTCATCTGTATCAAAAACTAAACTTTCAAATAACTGATTTAGTAATGAGCAAAAATGATAAGGGGATTTGCATGAAAAGTATCTATATAATTTTAGCAACTTTAACAGTCGAAACATTGATAATATGGTTTGCATCCTATTTATTAGGATGGAACTTTACCCCACTCTTAACGGACAGTAAGACTCCCCCCCTCAAGTTTATGAGAATACGAGGAAGATAGGTGGGAGATCAACTGTCCGTAAAGGTCCGATTGGTTCAACTAACCATCAGTGGGGGTTGAAGAAAAACCCCCACTGATGGAAGTTTCACTTTATCGACACCATCTTATTAGGCAGTCTTTTGCTTTTTGGAATTGTTTATCTTTTTCGTCTATATATTCATCAAACCAATGCAACCTTCAATGCAAACATTGCCGGCTGGACATGGGAGGAAGCTGGAATTGGTCCTTTTCATTTCCGGATTTCGCCAATAATTATTGGACTTATTTTATTTATCGTTATTAGTATTCTCGTTACTTTTATCACCTACTATCGTTATTTTTTCGATTAAAAATGATAGGCAAAATGGTATACAACAATAGTTATATAAAATAAGCTTGAAGGGATGCGAAGATATGAGATTACTGGAACATGAAATATAAAACCATTATTGCAGAGACCCTCCACTATCTTTTGTAGGAAAAGAGAAAATAGAGGAGGAATTAAAAGTGAAAGATTCAAATTTTCATAGGTATTTAGAGGAAATAAACGAGAAGTTTGAAGGCTGGGATTTTTCGAGTATCTATGATACAGGGAGAATCCAAAACAGCCTGCTTTCCTGGTCTTATGGTAGTAAAGTGATTTCCGCAATGCAGGGAGCTGCTGCTATACTGGACATGGGTACTGGTGGCGGAGAGTTTCTTTCCCTATTAAAGGGGTACTATCCACCAACCGTCTATGCGACAGAAGGTTATAAACCGAATGTACCGATTGCGAAAAGGAAGTTAGAACCTTTAGGAGTCAAAGTATATGAAGTTGTTGATGATGATCATTTGCCGTTTCCAGACAATCACTTTGACTTAATAATTAACAGGCATGAATCATACTCTGTAAAGGAGTTAAAAAGGATAATAAAGACGAATGGAATCTTTATCACCCAGCAAGTAGGTGGCTGGGATTGCAAAGAGTTAAATGACTGGTTTGGAGTTGCTGTTAATTCTGAATTTAAGGAGTGGAATCTTCAATCAGCCCTCAAGAATTTTTCTATTGACCAATGGGAGATTCTAGAGCAAAGAGAGGAGTTTCCTACACAGCGATTCTATGACTTGGGCGCAGTTCTTTTCTATTTAAAAGCGATTCCTTGGCAAATTCCAGATTTTAGCGTAGAAAAATACCAAGATGCATTGTATCGGCTTTATCAGCATTTAGAAGAAGTGGGATACTTGGATGCTACCCAATCTCGCTTTTATATGAAGGTAAAATGCAAATAAACGAGAATAATAACAGAAACTCAGTTAGAAGCCTTAAAGGTTTTTTGCTGAGTTTTTTTATCCCACTTTTAACGATCCAACTCAAGCTTTGGTCGAAAAGCTAGGTGTTGAAACTCGCCCGTAAAGGTCTAATTGTACAACTAACCATCAACGGGTGGGGAATGAGGAAAAAGTCTTGCTAATGAAATTTTTTCTTCATACAGTTTTTACTGTATATAAAAACATATTACAAATGCTGTAAAGAGGAATGGTACAATGAATAAAAAGGAGATTTTTTCCTTTTTTTTTGAATAATAGAGACAGAAAAGTCTATAAGGGAGGAAAACCAATGGCTACAGAAGAAATCATTACAATAAAAGGATTACGGAAAAACTATGGTGTAAAGGAGGTTTTAAAAGGGGTTGATCTTCATGTTTCACGCGGGGAGATTATTGGTTATATTGGACCAAATGGAGCTGGAAAAAGCACTACCGTTAAAATTATTCTTGGGATTGAAAGCTATAATGAAGGGGAAGTAAAACTTTTCGGAAAAGAAATTAATCAAGATTCAATCGAGTATAAGCGGAGAATTGGGTATGTACCAGAGATAGCAGAGGTGTATGATAATCTAACTGCCTATGAGTATTTAACCTTTATAGGCCAATTGTATGGGATGAATGCAGATTTTGTTGATCAAAAAGCACAAAGATTAATGGAGCTGTTTGCAATTGGCGAGGTTTATCATTCCAGAATATCCTCTTATTCAAAAGGAATGCGGCAAAAACTATTAATTATTTCTAGTGTTTTACATAATCCTGATATTTTATTTCTAGATGAACCAATCAATGGGCTAGATGCTAATAGTGTGATGATATTTAAGGAAATTCTTGCACAGCTCGCATCATCTGGAAAAACAATCTTCTATTCTTCTCATATTATGGATGTTGTAGAAAAGATAAGTAGTCGGATTATTTTATTAAATGAGGGCAAGATTGTGGTAGATGGAAGCTTCAAAGAGCTTCAGACACAAAATGAACAAGGAAGTTTAGAAGGTATCTTTAATCAACTTACTGGATTTCATAATCATAGAGAAATTGGGGAATCCTTCGTATCCGTTGTGCAAGAGGTGCAATCATGACAGATTATACGGTATTAAAACTTCTTGATCGCTTTAAAGCTTTTTTTCGGAAATTAGGCATTGATTATGAGGTATTAAGGGCCATCCTTCAAGTAAAACTTATGATGGATCAACGCAAACTACCAACCATCTTCTCACAGTCTAATCAGAAAAAAGAAAAGAAAGAAGATAAATATGCCTATATAAAATCTTTATGGTTATATGCTTTTATGGGGTTAGTTCTTATTCCGTTTATGGCATTCGGTGACAACTACCTTTTTCAAATGAGTATTTCTTTTGGAATTATTTTATTTCTTGTTATGACTTCTATGATTTCAGATTTTTCTGCTGTATTATTGGATGTTCGTGACAAGCATATTGTACACACGAAACCAGTTAATAGGCGAACAATCAATGCAGCAAAAGTGTTACATATAATGATTTATCTGTCTCAACTAACGATTGCGATCACCTTTATTCCGTTAGTCGTAAGTCTCATAAAACAAGGCATTGTCTTTTTTTTAATAACGGTTGTTCTCCTTGTTTTAGCCAATTTATTTATTGTTGTTATTACAGCATTACTATACTTGGCTATTCTGCGTTTTTTTGATGGAGAAAAACTAAAGGATATAATCAACTATGTTCAGATTGGTTTGTCTATCGTTATTATGGTAGGGTATCAGCTTGTTATTCGAAGCTTTGAATTTGTTGATTTAAATATTGTTTATCAAGTACATTGGTGGCATATTTTTATCATTCCAATGTGGTTTGCAGGTCCGTATGAATGGATTTTGAATGGGAATACCGAAAAGATGATGATACTTCTCGCCACTCTCGCTATTGTTTTACCAATTATCGCGATTATTATTTATGGGAAGCTAATTCCTGTTTTTGAGAAAAATTTAGAAAAATTGACTAGCCAAAGTAAAGCGAAAAAAAGAAAGGTTTCTAAGTTTAGAGAATGGGTATTATCACTTTTTATAAAAAGCAGGGAAGAAAAGGCTTTTTATTATTTTACAGGACAAATGATTAGCCAGGAAAGAGATTTTAAACTAAAGGTTTATCCGTCATTAGGTTTTTCCATTGTTATCCCCTTTTTGTTTCTATATAGTGGCACAAATTTTGAGGAAATCGAATTTGCAACAAGCTCTTCTTATTTAACGATTTATTTTACAATGATTAATATTCCGACGATTATTTTTATGTTGAGGTATTCAGGAAAATATAAAGGAGCATGGATTTTTACAACGCTCCCAGTTTCTGATTTTTATGCCTTTTATAAAGGTTCGTTAAAAGCGGTCATAATTAAATTATATTTACCCATTTATTTTTTATTAAGTATTGTGTTTGTGTTTCTGTTTGGAATAAGAATTATTCCTGATTTATTAGTAGTGTTTCTATCTGCTTTCTTTTATGCTATTGTTTGCTATCTATTATTAGATAGACAAATCCCTTTTTCCATGTCTTTTGAATCAGGTGGGAACCAGCAAAGCTGGAGATTGTTTCTGCTGTTGATCCCGCTACCGATTTTGGCAGGTATCCATTATATCAGTATATCTCTTCCTTTTGGTGTTTATATTAACGGTCTGTTGCTTTTCCTTGTTAATCTTCTGACCTGGAGGAAAATGAAAAGTAAACAAAGTGCTACAAATATTGTTTACTAAAAGTCAGTTCTTGAATTCTTGAGGATAATTTGTATATACTCGATTTTTGTATGAGGAGAATGGAAAGTGGAGAAAGAAATAGACCTCGCTTAATGTTTATTTTTTAATCTCCCCTAGTTTAAAATAGCAGCACATTTAGACTAGGGGTTTTTTTTATCTCTTAAAAAAGAAAGCTATCGATTAATTCTGTATTTTTTCTTTGGTGCTCTATGTTCTGTGAGTAATTAATTTGATATAAGCTGGAGAACAACACATTAAGCACATAATCAATAGCTACTTGGGATGAAAAGGTAGCTATTTTGTATGTTTCTTTCTTTTCTAAAGCTGGTATGGTTAAAACAACATCAGCCATTTTGGCTAGTTTACTTTCAGGAAAGGCTGTAAGTAATAAAATCGGCACCTGTCTCTCTTTTAATATACGAGCAGCAATTAAGTCATCCTTTGATTTAGCTTCATAAGTAATAAAGAAGCCACAATCATTTATATCAATGTTAACAGTATTGTTGGCAAATTCATTACGAGCCGTTGCAATTATTGCATATTTATTTATTTTTAAAAGCTTATTTTGAAAACTTTCTGCCCGAATTTGGGAATCCCCTACAGCATACATAAAAATTCGTTTTGACTTGTATAGATACTTAGTCATCTTAAAAAGTGATAGTTCATTTAATAACTCGTAGCTCTCTTTGATTGCCTGTTGAGTTAAATACATCATATCTTGACTAATCTTCATAAGGGAAGCGTCATCTTCAAAAGGAATATTGGGATTAATTTCAGATAAGACATGGTTTTTTTGTTCGATAGATTTAACAAGCATAATCTTAAAATCCTTAAAGCCCTTCATTCCTAATTTTTGAGTAAAGCGAACGATAGAAGTATGTGAAGTAAATGTTTTTTGTGCTAACTCTTGGATTGTCATTCTCTCAATTAAGTTAGCATTCTCCAATATATATTTTGCAATATTTTTTTCTGCTGTAGTATAATCCGTTCTATTTGCAATTTGTTTTAGCAACAAACCGTCTCACTCCTTTAAAATTGAACATTTTGTTCATCAAAACAGCTTGATTTTAGGTTAAGTCTTGAACATTTTATCCTAAATCCGTTAAATAAAGATCCTTACATGGAATTCTCTATTATTTCATCCTATAATAAACCCATTATGGATAAAAAGGAGTATTTTTATGCTAACAATTGGATATATAGGAAATGGTAAAAGTACAAATCGGTATCACCTTCCTTTTGCTTTACAAAGAGAAAATATAAAGGTGAAAACAAGTTATAATACTATCATACATCGGGAGGCATAAATAATAAAAGATGACGAAACACTATTACAATTGGCAATTTTAGAAGAGGAATGAAAGGATGTAAATGAAATGAAACTTGGAATAGTGGGAGCAGGAATGATTGTTCAGGATTTATT
>Ga0209463_1000210_pt1 | contig 55249 bp, 50 predicted proteins | sample AgamicMgSfrz_FD_187169 | JGI IMG/M metagenome (GOLD analysis project Ga0209463, IMG submission 187169) | Agave microbial communities from Guanajuato, Mexico - Mg.Sf.rz (SPAdes) (version 2) | ecosystem: Host-associated > Plants > Phyllosphere > Phylloplane/Leaf | place: Guanajuato, Mexico...
TAGGTTTTAACAAAATATCAAACCAATTTTCTGTAGACAAAGGAAGTAATACGTTATTGATTGTATAGTAGTCTTTGTTCATTATCTCCACTTCCTAATTTTAAACCAAAGATAAATATCTACCTTTATCATAGCATAGCTATACGTTAACACTAAATATTCTACTTTATATTTATTTACGGTTTTTTCATAAAAAAGTTTCACCTTTTTATAAAAGGACTATAGGCTATTCAACAATATTTTTTACTTTCCCTCTACATTCCATTGATTTAAGCACCAAAGCGTTTGAGTGTGCATATAATACAGTACAATAGGCGAGTAGGTGCTAACTATGAGATCATTCTTTCGAAAATACACGTATCATGAAATTGAAGCAGATTTAAATTATGTACAAAATGTTCTTTCCTCTAATATGTATGTATTTGTTGATTTAATCTTTATTTCTCTTATTATTAGTTTTTTTATGGCTATATTTTTCGAATCCATTTTATTTGGGATTATTATATTTATTTGCAGTTATTTATTCTTTGTTGCGATATATTGTTTATTGCTCAAATGGATAAAAGATCCCCCAGATGAATTTTAAATTTTTTATTTTATCACTGTTAAATTTTGCTATTTTCGTAAAGTTTGTTGCTATTACCCGCAGCCGGAATACACTTCGCTTTCCGTGGGGCTAAGCTTAAGCCTCTTCAGCTTCGCCTCCGGGGTCTCAGACTGTCTCGCTAATCCCACAGGAGTCTACGTGTATTCCGGCTGCTCTATTTTTCCCACTCATTCATTTTTCCGATTAAAAAACAACCATTCTTTAGAAAACAGGCTAAATTTTATATTGATAAATGTGTAAAAATTAGAGAAACCTCATAAATCGGGCTGTCTCAATGTTTGTTCAACTTACGCCCCAGTTACTTTAAGATGTTGTTTCTTATTTAATATCAACATATATCTTTAACAGAATCTTATTTTAATATCAAACAAACTGTTTATGAACATTTCTCACAATTTCTTCTCCCGCAAATGCACCTTTTTGATTTGTTAATACATGTGCTGCATTTCTTGATTTTTCCAATGTTAGTTCTCCATGACATGGAATATAGGCTGTTTGACAAACATTTAGGAAGGGAGAATCTAATAATGAATCACCTGCTCCGATTGTTTGCTCTGCTCCTTCTCTTTCTTTTATATACGAAATGGCCTTGCCTTTACAGATAGGACTGGGCATAAAATAAAGTTTTCGTCCTTGTAAAGAGGTATTCCAGCCATGATCACTTGCTAATTTGGTTATTTCTTTCTTATTATCCTGGTCTATTTTTGCATTTAATACATAATAAAAGAAAAGATTATCGGCAATCTTTAATTCACCATCAAGAGCATACTGCTGAAGTTTGTCTAATATTTCCTCTTTTTCGCAACAATCTGCTTTTAAACGCTGTTGAATCGTTTCATCCCAATCCTTCAAAACTACTCCCTGATAATGAATCCTTGCCCCATTACTCGTTACACAATAGGTAACAGGAATTTCTTTTTCCATTATAAAAATCCGCTTATATTGCTGATAGGTTCTTGTTGTTACAGGAACGAAGACATGCTTAGCAGCAATTTCTTTCAACAAATGATAGCTTTCTTTCGTCATAAAAGAAACGTGCTCACCATTTTTCTCTTCTACCCCAATCATCTGTGGATTCCACGGAGTATCCATTTCATTTAAAGCACGTTTCGAGTAAATTAATGTTCGATCTAAATCTGATGCAAATAGTTTCATCCTTCTTGCACAACCTTTTTAATCAATCCACAACAAGTATAGCTCATATTAGGATATGGGATAACTTCTACGCCTCTTTCTTTTGCAAGCATAACAATATGTTTTACATATGGACTGCCTGGATCCTTCATTAAAATTTTCCACGGTACTCTTCTTAATAATACTCTTGTTGTTTCTCCTACCCCTGGTTTTACATAATGCGTGCTATCAATGTGGAACTCTTCCTTAATTGCAAGAACTTCTTGCATCCCTCTAAAATCCACGCTTTGATCAAGATGGTTTGCACTAATCTTCTCCGCTATATAAGCTGGATTTACCTTTTGAAAAGCCTCCGTAATCTTGTCTAAGTAGGCATTCGATACATCATAAGGCTCTAATTCCTGATAATATTTCGCTCCATGAAAATCAGCTTGTTCTATATAGGCATCATTTAAGACAGTACGACTTACAAGACCTGATACAGTTGAATTCAGACAAGCACTTGGAATCAAAAAATCTTCTCGTGTTCCATAAAGTGTTGTACAATAACCTGGATCAGCTAAAACGGCTAAAGTATCATCTAAACGGACTTGATATTTTTGATAAAATATCTCACATGCTTTCGTTAATTCAATCGAAATAGCCCCTTTTCCTGTCCAGCCATCGATAAACTGTAAGGCATACCCTTTATGCGCTTCTAGCATATAATGAATAGCATTTTCATCTATGCCTCTATCTCTTATAATGGATATACTATAGTGTGGTAATGATACATTGTATTTCCATTTCAAATAGCGTTTGATTAAAATCCCAATAGGTGTACCTGCTCTTGCCAAAGAAACTAATACCGTTTGTTCTCCATGTTTTTGATAAATTTGCTCTGCCACGATGGCAGTACTACGGGCTACTTTGTCTTTATAATCATGAAGAGTTTGCCAAAACAGCTGCAAATAATGTTCTGGTGGATTATATTCAATTGGTAAAGTCTCACTATAATGTGCTCCGCCTTGGATCTTTTTTTCTCGGTCTTCGGTAGATCCTTCTAAAGAAATTCCACTTAAATCTTTTAAAAGAAAGATAACATCTTCTTTATCATAGGAGCCAAACTTAACTTTTTGTTGTGCGTTTATTTTCATCCTTTACCTCCCACTAAAATATACGATATTTATTTTTTTCATATGAACAGCTTTCAATTTAGCTAGTAACTCTTTTAATCTTTCACTGCTCACTTTTCTCTCAAAAAATAAGAAGATGTCATCGTATTGATTAGCTTTAATATTGTATAAGTAATTTATTACATCGTCATCTTCTGGATTCGTAAAACGAAATCCCGTCATAGCTCCGTAGTGCTCTTCATCATTTGGGTAAATCGGACTTCTTGTAGTTGATTGATAATATGTATTCTCCCCCATAAAACTTGCTAGCTTCATAGGTATATACATAAATTCTCCTGTTCCTACACAAAGAGTCGTTCCCAAGCGCTTCTTTTTTAGATCATTGGCAGCTTGTCTAATCCAGTCATCTGTTCTTTCATCTGTATGGATACCAAATCTCCCTGTATCCTTTATGTAGCCAAATTCATTTCGAATTCCTGCTAGGCTAGTAGATGTTGTAGAAACTATTCGCTCTTTCGCAAAATCTTCTAAACTTATATATTCGATTAGAAGTTCCTCTTCCATCATTCCTAGTATCTCTTCTTGCAAAACTAAATCCGTATGTTCTCCAACTAGCTCAAAATTTCCTTTAAGTAGAGAAACTACTTGAATTGTTATGCCCAATTCTTGTTCGAGAGCCTTCATTTCCAACTGCCAATCATTAGAGCGCCAATCTAAGATGGAGACAACGCTGTATTTGTCTCTGGGATATTTCTTATGTAGATCTCGGATAATATTGATTGCGGTTTTGCCAGTTGTTAATTCATCATCGACCAGAATGATTTCTCGTTGATTATCAAGGATTTCTTCTTTAACATAACAACGATGGGAAGTAGCATGTGAATGCTCTTCTTCAAAAGAAATGATTGGAACTAGCTCATTTATGTTTTCTCTTGTTGTATGAAAAAAAACAGCGTTTTGAAAAGCTTTGTAAAAGGAATGTCCTAATGCCGTTGCTGTTTCTGCAAATCCGATAATTATAGGATTAGATACTTCCTTACCGATAAATGGCTCATCAATAAAAGGCAAAGATGAATTCTGATAAATAGTCATCAACTCTGCTCTTTTTGATGAGAGATTTCCAGTAATAATTTCCTCATATCTCGCTGCAAGCATAAATCCTGTCAATAGACCTTTTTTCGGTTCAATCGGTAAATGCTTACCTAATAATTTGCTGACAAATAAAAATGCTCGCTTCTTATTAATCCTTGCCGCCATTTTAAAGAAATCCTCTATAGGAAGATCAAATGGGTTTTCTTCTACTGTAATGTTCATCTGTAAATCATTAATGATTGGCAATGAAATTTTCTTGTTTAAGTAAGTCAATGTATGTAAATCCTTCATGAAACACCCCGTAAACCTTTGATTTTAATATAATTTTCTGAGCCCAATAGAAATGCGGTTTAATTTCATTCATCTTATTTGAAAAACTACTCTTCAACACACCTATATCACCATTGCTACTATCAATAATATTGCAAGCATCTAAATACTCTTCATAAGAAACAACATTTAATGCCTGTACTGGCTTTATATGTGTTGGATGAATAATGGTCTTCCCTGTTAATCCATTCGTAATATCCATCATCACTTCTCTAATTAATCCATCCATATGCTTATCTATAAGTTGTGTTCGCATATTCATGCCAGCTTTTCCATATCTCTTGCGAAATGGTGTCTCTCTTAATTGTGGAATCAGAACTCTTTCTTTAGTCGTAAAATATTCCCACACAGGCCCCGAAACAACATAAGCACTATCTGCGCGTGTAAATATGTTAACAATATCAGAAATACAATCTCGAATAATAGCAATATCATAAACCGTTGTTTCAGCATTTCTGCGAATCCCATATAATCCGCAAAAATCAGTGGCACCAATGCGTACATTTAAGATGAGATGCTTATAATGATCGAGGACTTTTTTTATGGACAGCAACTCTTCCATCCTCGTTTCCTTTTCAATTATTTTCTTGGTTTCTAAAATCGGCATAGCATATAAACAATGTCCTAGTTTATTATAATTTTCTAATTCCTTTAAGATGACCTTTCCCACTGCTGCTTCAAATTTTGGAATAACAATTCCTGTTAGTAAAGCTATTTTGTCACCAAGTGCATGCATAATCTTCAAGAACTGAGCAACCGAACGAATTCGAATAAAAATCAGTGGTAGTTCATTTTTCACTAAGACTCCCTCTTCTAGTGCTTGATAAATATGCGTTAACTCTTCTACTAATTTTCTTTCTGCCTCCTCCACTTCATGATCTCCTATAGAATCCTCCAGGCAAATAACCATAGAAGTTAAAGCAGGATGCTTTTTTATTAACAAATCATGATATATATTCGGTCTTGTAGCAGGCATATATAGGGTTGAAGCAAGCGCATAGGACAATACGTCCTTCTCCGAAGTACTAAACACCTCTTCTGGCAATTTAAAGAAAAGACGTTCGATTTGTTTTTTATTTAAGTCAGAGAATAATTTCATTTCCTTTGCTCCATTCACTTATAATAACATCCATTTTATAAACTATTCTGAAAATTAAAACAGTATATACATATAGGGAATTATTACTATTTTACAATAAGATTCATTTTTTGAAAATAATTACTTTTAGATTAGATATTTAACGGAGTTTGATTGCTGCCTATTACAGCATGTGAAGGTTTTTACAAGGCAGGTATATAGGCGAAGGGTACAAATAAAAACTATTTTCTTTTAATAGAAGGCTGACTTCTTATAATTTGTTGCTATAAGTGAGCAGACAGAGTACACTACGCTTGCCATCGGGCGAGTGGTGCGTCTCTCCTCGACGCTCCTATCTCGCTACTCCTGCATGAGTCTACATGTATTCAGTCTGCTCCGTTTTTTCTTATTAGAGCTTACTACTATTTGACCAACAATCTTCTAAGAAACAGCCTAATAGAAAGAAGGATATTTCTAGTAGTAACGGTATTAAGCAACTAGAAATATCCTTAAGGTAAGTTTAAGCTTCTCCTTGTTGTTCTGCTTTCTTTTTATTTCTAAAATGGACAATGAAAGTTGCACCAAATGCTAACACTAACAGTCCGAAGAAATAAACATGATCGATGTGAATTTCAAAGACACTTAGTAACATCTTAACCGCAATAATTAAAATGAGGATGTAAGCAGTTGCTTCCAACTCGGGAATTTTATCAATTAGTTTTAGGAAAACACCCGCTACACCACGCATCATAAGAACACCTAGAATACCACCTAGTAATAACACCCAAACTTGGTTGCTTACTCCAAATGCTGCTAATACACTATCTACGGAAAAAGCAATATCCATTAATTCTACTGAAATTACGGTTCCCCAAAATAGACCAAATGTGCGGATAAGAATTCCGTTTTTATTGATTCCTTTGTTGTCTTCTTCTTCCGTTTGATTTGCTGCTTTTCTACGATCCACAAAATACTTAATAGCGAGATATGCTAAATATGCCGCTCCTAGTACTTTTACCCATGAGAATTCGATTAAATAAACACCAATACCAATAGCTATAAAGCGGAATAAATAAGCACCTAATAGTCCATAAAATAATGCTTTTTTTCTTTGCTCTGGTGGTAAATGCTTAACCATTACAGCAAGGACTAATGCATTATCGGCTGACAACAACCCTTCTAATATTACAAGTGTTCCAATATAGCCCCAACTAACTGGGTCTGTTAATACCTCTCCCCACATTTGCCAGTTAAAAAACTGTGCATATGTATCAATAATCGTCTCAAATATTCCCATGAAACTTGTTTCCCCCTAAAATATGCTTAAAAATATTAGCCAACTTGCAGACCAAAGTCAGTTGCTAATGCCGCTAAACCGCCTTGGTATCCACTTCCTATGGCACTAAATTTCCATTCATTATTATGACGATATAATTCGCCTACAACTAGCGCTGTTTCAATGGAGAAATCCTCTCCTAAATCATATCGGATTAATTCTTCATTTGATTCTTCATTTAAAATACGGACATAAGAATTAGAAACTTGTCCAAAGTTTTGATTTCTATTTTCTCCATCATGGATTGTAATCGTAAAAGCAACACGTTGAATATTAGCAGGAATGCCCTTTAAATCAACAATGATTTGTTCATCATCCCCATCCCCAGCTCCTGTACGATTGTCTCCTGAATGAACAATTGCTCCATTGCCGCCAGTTGGATTATTGTAAAAGACGAAATCTGCATCAGTTGTTACTTTTCCATTTTCTCCAAGTAAAAAAACAGATGCATCTAAATCAAAGTCTTTTCCGCCATCATACTTATTTACATCCCAGCCTAAACCAATAATTACTTTTGATAGACCTGGATTACCTTTTGTTAAATCTACTTTTTGTCCTTTAGATAAACTAATTGCCATAATATTACTACCTCCAAATTTTTCAGTATAGTTTCTCTACGTAATCATATTAGAAAAAGTTTCATCTTCTTTTATCTTAGACTGTTTTCATATATTTTGTCGTTTTTTATGAAATTAAGCTAGAAATAAGCATGATTTGCTTCCATCCACTCTCGATTTAAAATAGAATCACTAATCCAATCTTTTTAATAATAGTCTTTCCTTTTAACTCATCCACTTTGGCGGAGTATTTTTATTCCAATATATTTCTCCAAGTGTATAGTGAGTTTGGAATTGATCATGATACGTATGATAATGGAAGTTAAAATAATACCCTTCCTGTGGTGGACGATCCCTTCTTACATGAAAACGGATAATATCCTCATATTCTCTTGTTATATGAAAGATTCGTTCACTTGTACCAGATGATGGAAGTTCTGTTACCGTTAAATAGCTTAATTCTTCTTCAGGAAAAATACTTGTTACTTCATTTATTGCTTTTTCCATATTAGGGAGAACGACTAAGCGAAATTCATCTTCGATTACTGGTTTAATCTTTGGTCCAAATTTTAAATAGCTTTGCTCTTCCGCTTCTTTCATCATTTTGTCAATAAAAGCTTCTCGTGTGAAGTATTCTTCTGTACTATCTGTCAATACAGCTTCTTCTTCCACACTTTCTCTAGCAAAAGGCATTTCTCTTTCATCAATTGGTTTTTTGTCATTATCGTTATTATTATTTAAAAAAGTAGCCGGTGATGGAGAAACAAGACCAAAAGTTAAAATAGAAACAAATACAACCAGGCTTTTACGAATCCAATTAGGCATTTATTACACCTCACTTTCCGTTCATCCTGATGATTTTGAATATGTAATAAAGTGAAATTTCCATCAGTGGGGTTTTTCTTCATCTCTCACTGATGGTTAGTTGAATCAATCGGACCTTTACGGACAGTTGATCTCCCACCTATCTTCCTCGTATTCTCATAAGTTTGAGGGGGGAGTCTTACTGTCCGTTAAGAGTGCGATAAAAATTATTAATAGTTTAAGTATATATTATTTACTAGTATATCTTCTACTATTATCCTATATATATAGATTATTTTTTCATTGTTCTTTTTTTAGCCAAATACCATAATGAAATTTGGCTGTTTTACGTTTTTGCTGTACAAATTGAAACTGCTCAAATCTCCTGCTTCTAAAATGATCTTTCAATACTACTCTCTCTTTTGCAATACGCTTTGCATGATGGATTATTTCTTCTGTTAACTCTTCATAAAGGGCCAGTTTTTTTAAAGGATCGATTCCAGCAGATGAAATAGTTTCTTCAAACATGGGATCAAAATAGACACAATCTATACTACTATCTTCTTTTTTGATTAGCACATCTAACGCGTTGGAATGCTTCACTACAATCCTTCGCATTGCTTCATCTATCGCAGAGTGATTTGTCTCCCATTCTTTTAACCCCGTTTCCACTAGAAATGAAATCACATTATTTGCTTCTAAACCCTCTACATAGCCATTACTTCCCACTGCAAAACTTGCAACAATGCTATCGGAAGCAAGACCTAGAGTACAATCTAAAAAACTATTTCCTTTTTTCAAATTACTTGCTGCGATAAATGGATCTGACTCCTTTTTTATTAGTCTTTTAATTCGAAAAACAGCCGAATTTGGATGAAAAAAGAATGGTTGTGCTGTATCAAGTGGATAAAATTCAAAACGATTTTTTCCGATAACCAGGATATCTGATTGATATTGTAGTTTTAAGTAATCGATAGATACTTTTTCTCTACCTACAAATTTGCAGTTAAATTCAGCTGCAATTCTTTTTGCAAGCATCTGCATTTCATTATTTGTTCTACCTGCGGTTGTTACAAGCATGTTTTGTCTCCTAAATTCTTTATAATACAGATTTTTAACGGAATGTTAAAACCATTCTTATTGTTTGTTGAAAGTAGATGTTTTAAATGAAACTTTGCATTATTATCCAAGTCATTCAAATATTCCAGAGAACTCTTATCTATATCCTACTAATATAAAGGGCACTGAAAAACTGGCTAGTTAATGATGATGGACAATAGCCACTTTTTAAACATAAGATGAAGGATTGGTTTTCACTTTCAAATATGCTTGCTCTTAATTTCGTTCGAAAAAAAAAAGACTTTTTCAGTGGTCTCACTAATATACAATAAGAGTCTAAAAAGAAAGTTCATGAAAAAAAGGTAACCCTTTTTTCCATGAACTATTTTTGTTTAGCAATATTGTTCGAAAGCTGATACTAGGTTTTCCATTATTGCTTCCATTGTATTTCCTTCAATATCGTAGCGATGAATGAAGTGAACGACTTGATTATCTTTAATTAATGCCATGGATGGAGAAGATGGCTCGATATCACCGAAGAATTCACGCATTTTTGCTGTTGCTTCTTTTTCTTGACCAGCAAACACTGTTACTAATTGATCTGGTTTCTTTTCTGAAGCAAGCACTGCTTGTGTAACAGCTGGTCTTGCTAAACCTGCAGCACAGCCACAAACTGAATTAACGACTACTAAAGAAGTTCCTTTGTTTGTTTCGATAAATTGCTCAACTGCTTCTTCTGTTAGCAATTCTTCAAAACCTGCTTGTGTTAGTTCTGCTCTCATCGGTTTTACCACTTGTTTCATATACTCATCATATGCCATTGACATAATAAATCCCTCCAATATCCGTGTTATTATATCCCATTAATATACCTTAGAAATGGTCTTCCTGCAATCTTTTAAACCTGTTTATTTTCTTGCTTCCGTCATCTGTTTCCATACAGACCCCTTCGCTTCTTCCCCTAACTCGATTCGTTCAATTGCCAATTTTATTTGCAAGCTAACTTCAAATTCCGGATCATTTTCATGTGCTTTTAATGCCGAAAGGGCTCTTTCATTCCCAACTTCATATAAGAACATCGCTGCTCTCCATCGAACAATCTTGCTTTTATCATCTAGCGCTTGCATCATTTCTTCCATCGCTTCAGGAAATCCTAAATCGGACAGACAATCTCCTGCTGTTCGTCGTACAGTTACTGTTTTATCCTTCAAAGCTTTGTATAAAGAAGGAAGGACGGCAGTATCCTCAATCATGCCTAGGTAAACAGTTGCAAGTCTGCGAATAGATGGTTTTTCATCATCCAGTGCTTTCGTTAAAACAGGGATATCATCTACTGTTGGATCTTCGCTTTGCTCTAGTTTTTGATATCGAACTTTCCAATCAGGATCTTCTAAATCTGCAAAAGTTAGTTTAGTTCTAACTCGTATCGGTTTTTCGCTTGCTTCTGTTTGTGGATTTTTAGCATGTTCAATAATTGCATTAATCCTCTCTTGTGGATACGCAGCAATGAGTTCTTCAATCATAACATTACCGATTTCATCAAATTCCCCATATCGCACGCCAAAATCTTTCCATTTTCTTGTCATCACAACATTATCTTCAGGAGTACGCACTGCTGAAACGGCTTGTATAAATAGTTCAGGTAAGCCGAATCTTCTTTCTTCATTGCCATCTGATAATTTAATTTGCATTGGTATACCTTTATACAGTTGAACTTGAACGTTGATTTCTCCGAAGTGCTCATTTATCTCTTGCACTTCCTCAGCAGCTTCGTCCTCCCCAAAGACATTGCGCACTTTTGAAAGTAATTCCTTCCAATCATAGCGGGCATTTCTTTCCACTGCTAGAAAATCAGCTACATGATAGACACCTTTAATTCCTTCAATAGAAAGGATATTTTGAATTAATTCTGGTGCTTCCGATGAATTATCTGCCTTATAATTATTACTCTTTCCCATTGGCAACTCTTGGTCTAAGTTAATTTTCATAGTATTTGGACTTGGTGTTGGTTCAATAGAAATAATTCTCATATTCCATCCCCCTCTTCTTACAACACTTATATTATCACGATTTATTCCTTTTCTTAAAAGAAATAGCTTTCGTATTGTCTTTTTTCGCCATGATATAATGCTTACCAAAACTCCATTACCTTTTTTTCGTATAAGCAATCAAATGAGTACTAGCATATTGAAGACATTTTGTAAGTAAATAACACTTACGATTTATCTGCTATTTCGGATAAATAACTCCATCGCTCAATAAGAAGTTCTAATTTCTCATTTAACTGTTCTTGTTCTTTCATTAATTGAGCAGCTTTTTCAAAATCACTGCCTGTTTCGGCTAGTTCTGTTTCGATGCTTGCTAGTCGCTCTTCTACGTTTTCAATGTCCTGGTCAATGGATGCCCATTCTCGCTGTTCGTTATAGCTAAGCTTTACTTTTTTCTCTTTTGGTTCCTTTCTTTGAACTGGTGTTTCCGATTTTTCTTTAATTTGTTGTTCTTCTTTTCTTTCTACCTCTAAATATTCACTATAATTTCCATAATATGTGTCAATTACACCATTTCCCTTTAAAATCAACAGCTGTTCGGCAACCTTATCGAGGAAATAGCGATCATGGGATACAGTAATAACGACTCCTTTGAAGTCATCTAAGTAATCTTCAAGCACCATTAGAGTTTGTGTATCCAAATCATTTGTCGGCTCATCTAATAAAAGAACATTTGGTTCCCCCATAAGTATTTTTAATAAATAAAGTCGTCGTCTTTCTCCTCCAGATAACTTTCCGATAATAGTACCATGTGTATGGGGAGGAAATAAAAATCTTTCCAGCATCTGTGCAGCCGTAATCACTTTACCGTCTGATGCCTCGATTATTTCTGCTGTTTCTTTTAGATATTCAATCATTCTTTTAGAAGTATCCATATCTTCACTTTCTTGCGTATAGTAGGCAACTTTTACGGTTTGTCCAATCACTCTTTCACCAGAATCAAGTGATATCTTGCCGGCTAATACATTTAGGAAAGTTGATTTGCCTGTTCCATTTTTACCGATTATCCCAATTCTATCTCCCGGTTTTACAAGCAAATTAAAGTTATCCAAAATAATTTTATCCTCAAAATATTTGCTTGCGTCAACCAATTCAAAGACTTGTTTTCCTAATCTACTTCCTTTAAGGGAGATATCCAGTTTGTCTTTTGCTTTAACATTAGCCAATGTATCATCCAAAGCATCAAAGCGTTGAATTCTTGCTTTTTGCTTTGTAGAGCGTGCCTTTGCTCCTCTTCTAATCCATTCTAGTTCTCTTCTAAATAAATTCTTTTGTTTGTCAATCGTCGCTGCTTCATTTTCTTCCCGAATAGCTTTCGCTTGTAAAAAATCACCATAGTTTCCTTTATAGCTATAGAGATTTCCTCCATCAAGTTCAAACATTCTATTTGTGACACGATCTAAAAAATACCGATCATGTGTTACTAATAAAAGTGCGCCAGTATATCTGCTTAAATAGTCTTCCAACCATTTAACAGCCTCAAAATCAAGATGGTTTGTTGGCTCATCTAAAATAAGTAACTCTGGCTCTTGAATAAGAACTTGCGCTAAAGCTACTCTTTTCTTTTGTCCCCCTGACAATTCGCCAACTTTCTTTTCAAAATTAGTAATTCCTAACTTCATTAGAACAGTTTTTGCATTTGTATGAACTTCCCAGCCATTTAAAGCATCCATTCTTTTTTGCAGATCAAACAGCCTTTCATGAAGCTGATTGTTTTCCGGATCATTGTTGATGTCCATTAACATCGCTTCGTACTCTTTAATTAGTGATAACACTGGCGCATCACCAGCATATACTTGATTTAAAACAGTAAGCTCAGGGCTTAGCTCCGGACTTTGTGCAGAATAGGCAACCCGATAATCTTTCGGTGCTATTATATCTCCTTCATCTGGAATATCAATACCAGCAACGATTTTTAATAAAGAAGATTTTCCAGTACCATTTATGCCAATTAAACCGACACGTTCCTTTTCACTTATCGAAAAGGAAATGTTTTCAAATAATTTTTTCTCTCCATATGTTTTCGTTACATTTTCAATTAAAATACTTTTCATCTTGTACATTCCATTCTTTATAAAATTCTTGTAGAAAACTTTCCATAAACAGATGCCTTGCTTCTGCGATTTTTCTAGCACTATCTGTATGTAAAAGGTTTTTGATTTTTAATAGCTTCTCATAGAAATGATGAATGGATGAAGAGTTATTTTTCCGATATTCCTCTTCTGTCATCTTTTGTCTTATCGATAAAGAAGGATCATAAATAGGACTTCCTACGCTTCCACCGTAAGCAAATGTTCTAGCAATACCAAGTGCTCCGATTGCATCTAATCGATCAGCATCTTGAACTATTTTTGCCTCTAAGCTTTTGGGAAATATCCCATTTCCCCCTTTGAAACCAACCGATGATATGATAGCGATAATCTGCTCCTTCTCGTGTTTATCTATCGAGATACACCCTAGAATGTTAGCCAACTTCTGTTGACCCTCTTCTTTTGAATTATTTAATTTTTCATCTGAAATGTCATGTAATAACGCGGCAATCTCTATTGATCTGGAATAGCCATTCCCCTCTTTTTCGGAGAGCAATAATGCCATTTTCCGAACTCTATCAACATGATACCAGTCATGGCCGCTTGCATCTTTTTCCATCTCTCGTTTCACCAATTTTTCTACTTTGGCAATAATATTCATTTCATCTCACATCCAGCAATCCTATTATGAACATATTGTATCATGAAAACTAGTTTTTCGAATAAGAAAGAGTGTCACACTCCCTATACAAAAAGCCAAGTCGGAACTGTTTCACCATTCCAACTTGGCTTTTTCATCTCTATTAAAACCTTATTCTGTGCTTATAAAAGGTTTTATTTTGGGAAATACTTTCAATGCTGTTCGATAAAATACATCCTCATGATAAACTTCAGGTATTAGCTTTCTAACAAAGTCGATATATGGAGCAAATGGAGCTAGCGGCCAATCTGTACCGAAAAGCAGCTTATCATATGAATGAGAAAAAACGAGCGCATGGCGCAAATGGTCAAGAAAAATCCCTTCATGAGCCTCTTCCAGTTCTCTCTCTGTTCCAACGATTAAACCAGATAAATCTGCATACACATTTGAATTTTTATAAATTATTTCGGCACCAGTCAATGTCCATGGATCACCAAAATGGGCCATCATGAAATTAACATCACGGTGCTTAACAGCCACTTCGTCAATAGCTAAAGGATGAGCATATTTTAAAAATCCTCTCTCCGAATAAGTATCTCCTGTATGAAAAACGACTGGCAATTGATACTTCTCAGCAAGTTTGTATACTGGTTCATACACTTCATCATAAGCATAAAACGGATAATAGCCTAAATAAATTTTAATTCCAACTACATTCGGCTTTTGAATCTCAATCTCTAGCCTTTCCTGTGCCGACACATCCATATCATATGGATTTATGCCAGCACAATAGACTACATTTTCAGGAATCAATAAATCTAAATCTAGCCCCATCGGTGTTTGTGCATGATAATCAGGAAAACCCATCTGTGGAGTTTCTGTAACCCCCATTCCAATCGCAAGGACAATATTAGCATCCTTCATTTCTTTTTTAATTCCTTTATAACTATAATCTACAAAAGAAAGATTCTTCGCCGTATCTTTAAACGATTCTATACTTGAGTAATGTATATGGGCATCAATTATTTTCATCCATGTATTCCCTTTCTTAAAATACTATTCTTCTCACTTGATCAACTAAAGATGGAGAAATTTCTTCTTTTGTAAACAATAAATAGTTTGGTTCAGTGAGTAAGCGATTATCTGTTCTTTTACATTTAGCAAAGGAAATCAACTGTATCGCATCCTTATTACTATAAAACTCTATATCTCTTGATTGATCACTTGCGATATAGTAAAGCTTTTCTTCTCCTAGCGATAAATAAGAATGATCCTTTATATTGACTTCTTGTTCTTCCTCAGCCACCATAAATTGTTTATTTCTCACTTTATCATCTTTAATATGGAGCACACCTTTTTCCTGTTTGTTACAGGTTATAAACAGGTTTGTATGCCAATTCTCCTCTGCCATTCGATTGCCCGCATCATCTATTATTTCTACAAATGTTATAAGTAAAGGTAAGCCTTGCATTGTGACAAAATATTGAACATACTTAAGTCCCTTCCATTTATCATGATGCTGAATCGTTGTTACTAGCTTCAAACCTGACCATTCATTTTGATGAATATCCTTTAAACTAGTAAACTCACAAGTTGTCACTTCCTTTAATAAAGAAAATGCATTTAAATCCGGAGGTCCACTTTTTATGCCGCCACACCATGGGTTCCACCAGCTTTTTGCAATAGGTTTAGGAAAGGAATGATCTAGCCATTGTTTCCCATTTACTTCAAGTGAATAAACACCTGGATAATAATCAGGAGAAGCTTTAAAAGACACTATTCCATTTGAAACACGATAAACAGTTAATCCTTCTTCTTCTAAACTTTCTGTTGTAATTTCCCTTTCACTTGGCACAAAAAACAAACCATCTGTGTCTATTTCCTTTGTCGGCAAGGAAATAGTTGTTTGAATTTTATTTATACCTGTCTGAATAGTATTCTGGGGCATGATTTGGTATATTTCCGATTCCTCTGAATTAATCGGGAATGAATCTTCTTGCTTTTCATTAATAGTAATTGCCATATCTCCATTTAACGGTTGATTTCTAAAGGTTTTCACCTTTACTTTCAAGTCATTATTTTTATTAAAAATAAGATTTCCTTCGTTAAACTCAACTACCGTTTCCTGGACAACCGTGCTTTCTCGTTCTCTCATCATTCCTTCAGAAGCTAACTCCCACTGTTGCCATTTACGATAGGCACCGATGTTCAAACAAATAGGTGAAAAATCGACTGATTCATTCATTCTGAGCTCGCGAGTAGACTCGATATGCATTTTCCAATTGTCCATTTTGATGTGGGCGTCTTTATCCCATGCGACTCCAAATGGAATAGAGCCTTTAGAAGAAAAATACCAATTTCCTGTTATATCTTTCGAGTTTAATTCAAATGGAAGTACGGTATTCCATTCATCAAAGGATACAACTCTACCATTTATAGGGAAATACAGATTCTGCCAAGAATCATAAAATGTTTCCTGTAAGCTAACTTCTTTTTTTACCATGCTATTATTAGTAACCGTTACCCAGCGTTTAATAAAACCTTCTGCAAATAGTTGATTCGTTAGGATGATATCTATACCAGGATAGTCACTAGACTGAAAGAATAGTTTTAAAGCAATGCTATTCCCAGTTTTCGCTGTACTCACCTGATAAGGTTTTTGTTTAGACAACTCATTTGAAAAAGGTTTACCGATGGATGGTGCAAACATAACAAAGTCTGTATCTACAATTTCTGTCGTTTGGTCTACTTTATTTATCGAAAATTGATGTGGACCGTTGTATACCTTCCAATTCTTATCATTTTCAACAATAAACTGTTCTCCAATTCCCTTTAAGCCAATGCTAATTTCTTTTTCGATCGTTAATACTTCCTGCTCATCTTCAAAAATTTCACATGTAAACCGTTCTTTAAAACTACCACAATTTTTCACTCGAACTGGAATTCGCATCCATTTTTTCTCTTTTTTTGCTAGTGTGAAAGAAAACTTATCACCCGCAAAATGCAAGTGCTTATTCGTTGGAATGGTAAGGCTTCCGGTAATGTCTTTATCTAAATTGTTTTTTACTTCTAAATCTAAATAAGTATTCATTCCTTTAGCTAAAATAGCCTCTATTTCCTTTGTCTCTATAGAAAGTGGCGATTTAGGTAAGACTCCTACTTGTAAACTAGTCTTCATTCCATTTATGCTGAGAGCAACTTTTAATACTGGAAACGTTTTTCCTTCCACAGGTTCTACCCCTTCTGCTATCACAAAAGACGCGGGAAGGGATTGTTCTTCGTTACCCTTTACCTCTATTGTTTTAGAAAAACTGCATTGAATTCTGCCATGGTTTTCTGCCAAAGCTTGCAGAGAAACGATATTCGTCGTCTTATTTTTTATTTTCAAATAGACTTGATGCTCTATTTCTTCTATACATTCATGATTTTCCATTGTTAATTCAATCTGAAAATCCTTTGTTTCAATAGAGCTGATCCCTCTACCTGTTTTTTCAAATTTTACAATAACGGATTCCTGCTCTTTTTGCCAAATATATTCATATTTGGTAAAGCCATTTTCCAACACCCCATCTGGCTTTATATCCAGATTTCTTTGCAAATCTGCATACCAGTCCATGTCTTTTAAATAATGATTTAGTAAATCATCATTTCGGACTGTTGGGATGAAATTCATTAAGTGCGTATATTTGTCATTATCCTCCCAAAAGAAACCACATCGTTTATACAACGGAACTGCCTTTAAATTACCTGCCCATGTATATAAATCTAACCTTGGCCATTTTTGCTCTATCGCCACATTAAGGGCATGTAATAATAATTTTTTTCCTACTTTCTTGCCATGTAAGTCTGGACGAACATTTAACAAAGGGACATACAATGCGCCTATATCTTCTTTATAAACAGAAAGTCCACAATATCCGACTACTTCCTCTCCAAGAACCGCTAAGAAAGTATCAAGATTATCTGAGCTTTGCTGTTGATCACGCACTTGTTCTTCTGTTTTTCCTGTTCCTCCCCATGAATCTTTACTCTTCATCCACATATCCGCTACATTACGAGCTAATCCATCGTGATAGCTTACTATTTTAATTGTTTGTGAATCTTCTTGTACTTTTTCCACTAAGAACCCTCATTCCTCTTATTTTGAATTTTTGTTTGCACATTCACTTCTTTATTATGTTTCATAGCTATCTCCTCCTTCCTCAATTATAGGAATGTTTTTCCAACACTCCATTTCTATCGTATTATTATTAAGAATTTTTGTAAAGATATCACAATAATAATTTTTCTAATAATTTAAATGATAATCCAACAAAACTAGACAAAGGTCGTCAAAGGATTTTTTTTGTCTATCTAGAAATTTATACATACAAGTCTTTTAAACGTCCTTCTAGCCAATGGTTTAGTATCAATTATTTATTATTGAGGGGTGTATAAAATGTTAAGTGTACAAACAAAAGAACTTTCTATTAAAGAAGAAAAATTATTAAGTGTGAAAGAAGCGGCAGAATATATTGAAGAAGGTCCTGGGGTTGTACGAAACTGGTTACGAGAATTAAAAACACTCATTCCCGTCGTTATTGGCGAAAATGGCTATCGATATTTTGACCAAAAAAGCTTGGATATTTTAGTCAAAGTAAAACAAATGCGTAATGAAAAGCAAATGTCTCTAAGACAAATTGAAGATGAGCTTACGAGTCCTGTTCCCGCCTCTATCCCAATTGCCACGGATGCCACGGAAAAAATTCTTCAGGATTTACAAACAATCAAAGAAGAATTGGAACTTCAAAAAAATTTCAATCAAGTTTTAGTCCAGCAATTAAAAAAGCAACAGGAACATATTGAACGTCAGCAGGAACATATTGTAAGCCAAGAAAATCAAATTGCATCTTTAGAAAATCCAGTAGTTCTAGAAGGAAAAGAAGAAAATCTAGCTAAATCGAGAAAAGCGAAACAAGCAATAGTGAATGAAAAAGAAACGAAGCAGAAAAAAAGTGGCTTTATTAGCCTTTTTTCCTATCGCTAATGGTTTAAAAAAAGGGAATCTATTATCATTTTTAGTGAATAAGCTTGTTCACTAAAAATGATTAGACTCCCTTTTTATTAATTAAGTAGCTTTTCGATATCCTTTATTATTTCTGAAGGCTTCGTACTTGGTGCATACCGTTCATGCACTTTTCCATTTTGATCAATTAGAAACTTTGTAAAATTCCACTTAATAGCTTTTACACCTAATGCTCCAGGTGCTTCTTTTGTTAAAAATTGATATAGAGGATCTGCCTCTTTTCCATTTACATCAACTTTTGCAAACATCGGAAAGGTTACACCAAAGTTTATTTCACAAAATGTTTTAATCTCTTCATTTGTTCCAGGATCTTGATTCATAAACTGATTACTCGGGAAACCCAACACGGAAAAGCCCTTTTCTTTATATGTTTGATATAGCTCCTGCAATTCTTTAAATTGGGGAGTGAACCCGCATTTACTTGCTGTATTTACAATTAATAAGACTTTTCCTTTATAATCGCTTAATGAGCGCAATTCTCCATCCATCGTTTTTACTTCGAAATCATAAATACTCATACCACATTCTCCTTATACAGTTAATAATGAATCATGAGATTGCAACGAATGTAACGTTTTTTCCATAAATTCCATCATGGTTATCATATCATCAATCTGTTCTTCTGTAATTAAGCGTTGAAAATCAATGGTAATACGATTATGAACAATATCATCAGAATCAAGGGGATAGAAACTGACTTCTTGGATGATCTTCATGTCCTTTCCCCAAATATCTTCTAATGTATGCTGTAATAGTATATAAATCTCTGTATCCTTTTTATGTCTTAAAAATAGATGAATATAGATAGAAGCACCAATTAAACTTTTCTTATTTTTAGTAGCTAAAAGTTCTGCCGATAAATTATGTAAATCAGCAGATAATTCAAACATTACCTTTGCATTTTGTTGATTTTTCAACCGAAATGTTACTGTATACTTCCTTGCGAGTTTACTACTGTTAACTAAATCATTACGATCTAGGACGATGATGTCCCCATCCAAATCTCGGTCATAAATAAGACCTTCCATCACTGTTCTCATATTTTCAAAGGCAGTGGGATCAAACATTCTTTTTTCTCCTTTGCTTTTGAATACCGATCTTTTAGAAAGGCTGTTTTCGTAAAGTTTGTTGCGATTACCCACAGCCGGAATACACTTCGCTTTCCGTGGGGCTCAGGCTGTCTCGCTAATCCCCGTGGCGTCTTCGTATATTCCGGCTGCTCCATTTTTCCAACTAATTCTTTTTTTCTATTGAAAAAACAACAATCCTTTAGAAAACAGGCTACCTATAAAAGCGCAAGCCTTTTACCTACATATAAAAGAAATCTCTTACATTGTGGGTATATAATCCTTGCGCTTTACATTGACTATTTTAAAATAATCCTACCGCTTTTCCATCTTCATCAACGTCCATGTTTAAAGCAGCTGGTTTTTTTGGTAAACCAGGCATTGTCATGACATCGCCAGTAAGGGCTACGAGAAATCCTGCGCCAATAGAAGGCTTAAACTCACGAATCGTAATCGAAAATCCTTCTGGTCTGCCGATTAATGACGGTTCATCAGATAAGGAGTATTGTGTCTTCGCCATGCAAATAGGGAGATTACCCCAGCCGAATTTTTCAAAGTCAGCAATTTGTTTCTTTGCTTTAGAAGAATATTCCACTCTATTCGCTCCATAAATTTTTGTGGCAATAGCAAGAATCTTTTCTTCTATTGTGGACTCAAGAGAATATAAATTCCGGAATGTATGTTCGTTCTTTTCCAAAATAGCTAATATCTTTTGAGCAAGTTCTAGGCCACCTTCTCCGCCTTTTTCCCATACTTCTGTTAAAGCAACGGGAATGTTTGCTTGTTCACATAGCTCTTTCAACACGTTAATTTCTGATTCTGTATCTGTTATAAATTTATTAATAGCTACAACAAATGGTAAGCCGAATTCTTTAATACTCTCCACATGCTTCTGCAGATTTGCAAATCCAGTTCGAAGTGCTTCGGTATTTTCCATCGCAAGTTCTTGTTTAGAAACTCCTCCATGCATTTTTAACGCTCGAATCGTCGCAACTATCACAACGATTTCAGGATTTATCTCTTTATTTCTCGACTTAATATTTAAAAATTTCTCTGCCCCTAAATCTGCTCCAAATCCAGCTTCTGTTACTACATAATCTCCTAATTTTACCGCAGCAGTTGTCGCAATAACACTATTGCAGCCATGGGCAATATTCGCAAATGGACCACCATGAATAATAGCTGGAGAATGTTCGATCGTTTGAACTAAATTTGGTTTCATTGCATCTTTAAGTAGTAAAGTAAGTGCTCCTTCAACTTTCAAATCTCCAACTGTTACAGGAGCTTTATCTATATTATAGGCAACGACCATTCGTGATAATCGAGTTTTTAAATCATTAATATCGGATGCCAAACATAATACGGCCATAATTTCAGAAGCAACGGTAATGTCAAAGCCATCTTCTCTTGGGACTCCTTGTAATGGACCACCTAACCCGATAACTACTTTTCTTAGAGCCCGGTCGTTTAAATCCACCGCTCTTTTCCATACGATTCTGCGCTGATCGATACGGCATTCATTCCCTTGGTGAATATGATTGTCTATTAAAGCTGCTAAAGCATTATTTGCCGTTGTAATGGCATGAAGATCTCCAGTAAAATGCAGATTTATATCCTCCATTGGAAGCACTTGGGCTTTCCCGCCACCAGCCGCTCCTCCTTTTATGCCCATTGTTGGACCTAATGAAGGTTCTCTCATCGCAATAACTGCTTTTTTATGTAATTGATTCAATGCATCACCTAAACCAACTGTAACGGTCGATTTCCCTTCTCCTGCGGGAGTTGGGTTAATAGCTGTCACAAGGATAAGTTTACCTGCTTTATTCTTTTTCAAAGTATTTAATGTATCTGCTGAAATTTTCGCTTTATATTTTCCATATAATTCAATATCATCGTCTGATAAGCCAAGTTTCTCGGCAATATGTATAATTGGTTTCATTACTGCTTGTTGAGCAATTTCGATGTCAGATTTCATTTTCGTCTTTACCTCCATGATTTTCCTCCTGCAATTTCAACCTTCAATTAGTATTGTACAATAAAAGAGGCCTTATAAGTACACGTTTCGACAAAATCCTTCTACACTCTCTTCAATTAGTTCCCAATCCTTATTTATTTCTACTAGCAATCTCCTTATAATTTTCTATAAAGTGAAACTTCCAACAGTTGGGGTTTTTCCTTCTTCCCCCACTGATGATTAGTTGAACCAATCGAGGCTTTACGGAGAGTTAATCACATCAAACTTCTTCGTATTCTCGTAAGCTTATGGTGGAGTCTCACTGTCCGTTAAGAGTGGGAGAAAATAATCTATCTTTTCTAAAATTCAAAACATTATGATTGCGACATATTCAAATCAAATTTATAATAAGCTATGTTGAAGAAAGTGCCATGATAAAGAAACATTCCATTTGATATCTTTTAAGATATTCGGTTATTTCTTAGAAAAACGACCGTATATCTTTGTGTAACACTACTATTTCCATCATAGAAATACATAATAAGATGATTCTATCTTTAGGAGGAGAAATACCTATATGCCAATAAAAATTCCTCATCTCTTACCAGCACGTGAAATACTAGAAGATGAAAATATCTTTGTAATGGAAGAAGGTCGGGCAAAAGCACAAGATATCCGACCATTAAACATATTAATATTAAACCTAATGCCCCAAAAAGAAAAAACAGAGGTACAAATCTTACGCTTGCTTGGGAATACCCCTTTACAAGTAAATATATCCTTTTTAAGAACAGCATCTTACGAATCAAAGAATACAAGTCCATACCATTTGGAACAATTTTATCGTAACTTTGAAGCAATAAAAACAAATAAATATGACGGGATGATTATTACAGGTGCGCCTGTAGAATTAATGAGCTTTGAAGAAGTCGATTATTGGGAAGAATTAACGAAAATTATGGAATGGTCTAAAACAAATGTTACATCTACTCTTCATATTTGTTGGGGAGCACAAGCAGCTCTCTACCATCATTTTGGGATTAATAAGTATCAGTTAGATCATAAATGTTACGGAATTTATTCCCACTATGTATTAAATCCGTCGGATAAGTTAATGCGTGGGTTTGATGACAGCTTTTTAGCCCCTCACTCAAGGCATACAAATGTATCAATAGAAGAAATTAAAGCCCATTCGAACTTAGAGCTATTATCTGCCTCAGATGATGCTGGCGCATTTATCATCAGTGCAAATAAAGGAAAACAAATCATGATTACAGGTCACTTAGAATACGATTCTTGTACACTAGCGGAGGAATATAAACGAGATAAAGATAAAGGATTAAATATCCATCTTCCATTACGTTATTTCCCAGATAACAATCCAAGTATGAAGCCATTAAACAGTTGGCGTTCTCATGCTCATTTATTATTTTCCAACTGGCTAAATTATTATGTCTATCAAGAAACACCTTACGAGTGGAAATAATACTAATAACTTATCAAGTTAAAAGGAAAGAAAATACTGCCTAGCAGGCAATACTTTCTTTCCTTTACAATTTGATGCACAACTTAACCATTATTGCCCCTACCATTGGAAAAATACACTTCTTCAAATGGCTGAATCACGACAAAGCCTTCTCCCGAAAATTTCATTTGAATTGATTCTCCGCTACCTCTACCAAAAAAAGTTTTCAGGGTTATGTCTGTTACAAATTCTGGATGTAGGTTTCCCGACCACGCAACTGTTGCATTAGGGTCTGTAAATACAGGGTTATTTGGAGTAACTCTTAGTGTTAGTGGTTCATAGTGAGAAGTAATTGCAACCAGGCCACTTCCAGATAGATTGATATTAAATAAACCACCAGAAAGCATCCCTGCAATTCTCTTCATTAGCTTAATATCCCATTTAATCGATGGTTCAAAAGCAAGTAAATCATTACCGTTCACAAAGATAGAATCTCCATTTAAATGCAGGATGGAAATTTTCTTTCCTTGATCAGCCAAATAAAGCTTTCCATTTCCTTCTGCTTTCATAAGAGAGGCACCTTCACCTGTTAATGCTTTCTTAAACATTTTGCCTAGTCCATGTTCCAAAATACCTTCCCTTGTAAATCGAATGTTTCCACGATAAGAAACCATACTTCCTGCTTTTGCCCATATTTGATTTGTTAAATTTATTTCGAGCATTCTCTCTGTTTCTAGCTCAAAAATTCCCTCATCCTTATCTTTTTGCTCTGTTTTTGTTAAGAATTCCTCTAATCCATATCTCCCCATACTCTCACCTCTTTTAAATTGTTAATTTTAGGATATCATCTAGCAAGGCGCATGAAAATATAAATATGGGGTAGAGATAAATATATTTTCTAAGTTCACATAAAACACAAAAGTAAATAATGATAATTTTAAATATGTTTGTATATACTATTTCATATACATTAATTGCTAGGAATAAAATTTATATTTTTCACGAGGAAAGGAGCTAATTTGTTTGGAAAAAATAATTGCAGTTGAAAGAAATCATCTAGGAGACATCATTAGTTTTAAAACCTCTAATGGTAGAGTAATCTCCTATCGCAAAGCACTACTGGATATTGAAACAGGCGTTATCGATGGAGTAGAAGTTGTTGAGAATGAAAGAAAGGAAGAAGATCTATCCTTTTCTATCATTGATAACTTTGACAATTATCCCCCTATCTATTAATTGATTTTCTTCATTAACTAATAAGGGCAATTCTCTGTAGGCGTCAATGCTACTGTTCAGTTAAGTAGCACATACCTAGAGAGAATTGCCCTTCCCTTATTCGATCGAATCGTTTTTTTGCTGAATTAGCTTTAATTCTTTTGTATGTTCTGGGTTTTCTTCAAAAAATTGAACCAAATCTCCAATGCGATCAATCGAGTCCCAGCTTAAATGATGTTCGATTCCTTCCACGTCTTCGTATATATTCTCTTCTTTGACACCAATAATTCTTAATAATTGCTCTAATAGCTCATGTCTATAGACTAGTCGTTTCCCGATTTTTTTTCCTTTTGGCGTTAAAACCAAGCCTCTATATTTTTCATAAACTAGATATTCATCCTTATCCAATTTCTGAACCATTTTTGTTACAGAGGAGGGATGTACAGATAAGCCTTCCGCAATATCTGATACTCGTGCATATCCTTTATCTTCTATTAGGTTGTAAATGCGCTCAATATAGTCTTCCATACTAGGTGTCGGCAATTCAACCCCTCCTTTACCAGGATTTCTCCTTTTTTCTATTTTATTCATTTATACTTGTCTATGTTATCTATGTATGTATAGTCTTTTTTAAACAAGAAAAAATACACCTTAGAAAATTTATTTTTTAAGAAAACGTTTTAAAGTAAAGCTGTTTTCACTGTTTTCTTATAAATTCTATCTCTCTAAAAAAGGTGATGGATTAAAAGAATATGTCTTTTGCATTTTACTATAAAAAAAAAAGGGAAACAAGATTCTTTCGATCAAAAGCTTACCTTAAAGTGCTCTTGTTTCCTTGTATAATTCAAAGCTGCTTTATCATTCTATTTTAGCACTGATACAATTTCACAGCAAAATTATTCAGAGAATTCCATTTTCCAGCTAAAATACTCATTGTCTTGATTCTTTTCATATTTCATTATGGCATCAAATTTATTTCCTTTTTTGCTTACTAATCCTTTAACAGGGGCTTTGCCATTTTTTAGTAATGCTTTAACCATTGTTTTCGTCGGTTTTTTCTTCATGGTTGCAAGAAATTTATCATTTTTCCAAATAACGAATTTACAGCCATTTTTCCAATTACTGCAGCCAAACCCTTTTTTTCCTTCTACAACAGCATGACCACAAAGAGGACATTTCCCTAATACCTCTGTTGTTTGTTTGGTATAGGTTACTTCTTGAATAATGATATCTTCTTCTTTCTTTATTGTTTCTACTGCATTTGTCGTAAAGTTGTTAATAATTTGCAAAAATTGCTGTTTGCTAAATTGCCCTTTTTCAATATCATAAAGTGCTTTTTCCAGCTTGCCTGTGAAATCTAAATTAAACAGATCTTTAATCGGAAAGACTTCAACGATTCTTCTTCCTAAATCGGTACAAACTAAATTCTTATTCTTTGCTTCGATATAGCCAATATCTTTTAATTTCTTTATCGTTTCTGCTCGAGTGGCCGGTGTTCCTATACTGAAACCACTTAAGATAGACAAAACATCCTCTTCTTTTTCTGCGTCAAAGTTTTTCCCGCACGTTTCCATTAATCGAAGCAATGTCTTTTCCGTATGCTCTTTTGGAGGCTGGGTAGTATGTGCGGTCGTTGTTGCTTCACTTGTAAATACTTCTTCTTGCAACTGAATCAATGGAAGCATGACATCTTTCGATTGAATTTTTTCAATCTTTTTCCAGCCTTCCACTAATTGGACTTTCCCCTTCGTTATAAAGCTACCCTTTAGTTCTACTTGATTCATGCTCGTAATAATTTTTGTTTCTTCTACCTCAGCAACCGGCATAAACTGCATTAATAATCGATTTTTTATTGCCTCATATACTTGTTCTTCCTCTTGACTTAATCGTTTTGGTAGCACATACGTTGGAATAATCGCACTATGACTCTCCACTTTTTTATTATCAAAAATTCGTTTGGATGGAAAAAATTTAATTTCCTCTTTGAAAGGCAAACCGTCAGCAAGGAGATTTACTACTTTTTCTGTTTTCGAAATCAAACTTTCTTCTAGTGCAATACTTGCTGTTCTTGGATACGTAATATACTTTTTTTCATAAAGACTTTGTGCAACCTTTAATACTTTATCTGCTGTCCATCCTTTATATTTACTAGTTATATAGCCTTGGAGATTGGAAAGATTAAATAAAAAGGGTGGATATTCCTTTTTTGTCTGTACTTTTTTTTCGGTTACAATGGCTGTTTTGCCCTTAATCTTTTCCTCTAAATCTTTTAAATAATGTTCTTCTTTAAATTTTTCTTCTTTATTTTCTAAATAAGTACCTATATAATTGCTTCCATTTTCAGTTAAAAACGTGGCTTGTAGTTTATAATAATTTTCTGGTACAAAGGTCTCAATTTCTTTATCACGATCATAAATGATTTTTAGTGTTGGAAGTAAGACTCTTCCAATATTTAAAGCTTTCCCTTTGCCCTTTTGATATTTTAAAGTGGCAACAGATGTTAAGTTAATACCAATTAACCAATCAGCCCATTGTCTGCTCACTCCTGCATCTTGAAGAGGACGCAGTTCTTTATTGGAACGAAGATTATCTAAGCCGTTTAATACCTCTTTAGGCGTCCATTCATTTAATAGTAAACGATAGACTTCTTTTTCTGTTCTTAAATTATAAATAATACTGTCCCCGATAAGCTGCCCTTCTCGATCATAGTCACAAGCAGAAATAATTGTATCTACATCTGGCCTTTTCATCAGTCTATGAATTATTTTAAGCTGTTTCTCAGCACCACGGTCCGGTTTATCTCTATTTTTTGGATCGGACTTGACTTTGTATTGAAATTTAGTAGGTACGAATGGAAAATTTTCTAGTTTCCATGTAGACATTTTTTCATCATAGTCCTTTGCATCATTCAATTGTAACAAATGACCAAAAGCCCATGTTACTATATAGCCATTTCCTTCAAAATAGCCGTCTTGTCTATTTTTTATTTTTAAAGCATCTGCAATATTTTTCGATACAGATGGTTTTTCTGCTAATATTAATTTCATCTATATCACCTTTTTCACAACTAATATTCATCCTATTTTTATACAAAATAATATTATAATCGTTATAAAGCGAATTGTATAGAATGGGGAAAGACTGTAAAAATGCAACTGGGGTAGTTTTTAAAGGGAGATATTCCTTTTTTAATATATTAATAGCAAGCAATGAAGTAATCAGTATGGGGAATAAGGAAATATCGACCGAGACTTTTCTTTTCATTTAAGTCCCTGTCGATCTCCTATTTAGTTCAAGAAAGCATGTTAATATGCTACTTTTAGCGATTTTTTAATTTGTAAATACTGTTCCAATTCTTTTATGACAAAAAAGACATGGGCTTGTTCTTCAAAAGAACTCCAATCACTTGGCAGCTTGTCATGTTTAATCATTTCCTCGACTCGTTGGAGTTTACTTAAAAACAGCACTGCCGTATTCCCTGAATGAACACATAAACTAAGTTCTTCTAAAAAGTCTGCCACAAGTTCGCGTTGAGTATCTAATGTTTCCACAGCTAAAATTCGGTCAAAAAGCCTAGAAATAATTTCTAATTGCTTTTCTCTAATCGTAAAGTACTTATAATAATAATTCTCTTTACGAGAAAAATGATTTTCAACATCTCTATAGGCTACTGATTTTGCATATTGCACTTCATCTGAAGCACGTTTTAATTTTAATACATAATCTTCTTTCATTTCATTTGTTCGAAGATATACAACCATATCCATCAAAAGCGCTTTAAAATATTGCTCAATGTCCTTTTGATGTACTTTCATTTCTTTATCCAAACTAGGCATATAGCTGTTTACAAGTAACGCTGCGCCAATTCCAATTACAATTAACCCTAGCTCATTTAGGACTACATCCCAAGTCATATGATTAGTGGAGTAGATATGAAGAATAATAACCGTACTTGTTACTACCCCTTCATTTACTTTAAGTAAAACAGTTGTTGGAATAAATAACAATAACAATAACCCTATAATATATGGTTCAAACGCAATACCTTCAAAGAATATATAGGAAAATGGAATGGCAAGCATACATGCGATAAAACGAGAAAATGCACTATGAAGTGATTTCTTCTTAGAATTTTGTACACATAGAATCGTTATAATCGCTGAAGAAACATAAAAATCTAAATGAAAAAATTGGGCGATAGATATACCTACGCTTACTGCCACTGCTGTTTTAAAGGTTCGGTAACCAATTTTATATTTTTTCAAGTTTTGCCATGCTCTTTGCATCATTAATCACAACCAGTAACAAGTAAATCATCTTGTAAAGAAGCTAACCTCGTATTCATAGCAATTTTATCACCAGGTTTCACCAATAATTGGACAACAGATCCACTAAAAGGAACGCTCACATCTTTTATTTCTCCTGCTAAAGTTCTAATGGTTAAAATTGTTTCCCACTCATAGAAATAAGCATTTTCCTTCATTAAGATCTCATCTACAGTTCCTTCAAACGGACTTAGTATCATCTGGTCTTCTCTTGAAATTTCATAATACGGACTTTGACTGCTCTTTACAATCGTTTCAATCATTTTAATAACTCTTCCCTTTTATTATATTTTTTAATAAATTTTTGCAAAGATTTATTTCATTGAAAAACAAACTTGCTTTTATAATAGTAATCATGTTAATAAAAACACATTTCCCCCTTTAATTCAATGATTTCATGGATATTTTTTTCGTTTTTTCACAGGAAATTTTTGCATCCATCTATTCACTAAAACGCCTGTCAGCTCTCCCTTCTTTGCACACAAGCATGAAAGCGAAAACATACATTTACTACCAACACGAGGTAACCTTCCCACTTTTATTAAGGCATAAAAAAAACTAGCTAGTTAGCTAGTTTACATAAAGTATTTTTTGATCTTACTGTCTGTTTGAATATACCAATTTTCTTTTTCAATAATATTTGATACAGTCAAAATAAGAGATGGGATTTTTTCTACATTGAATACGATTAAGCCGATTTTTTTTACCATTATGACAAAGGACTCTCCATGCGAAAATGTGGGTAACACATTTCCTAATTGGAGGATGCTTTTGACAATTGCTTGTTTGCTATCGTCCTCCAGAACAATATTCGGTGTAAATCGCAAGATCCAATTTTCTTTTTCAATTGAAAATCGATACATTAAGCCACCCTCTTATTCTATTTCCTGAAAACAAAACTGCTACTTCATAATATGTTGAAATTTATTATTTATGAGATATATTATTTTTAGATAGTGAACGAGTCAAATGTTCATTTCTTCTTACATATATATAGGAATGTTCACCCATTATCATGATTTTACATTCACGCTAAAAATAACCGATACATAGATAAATTTATTATTAAAGTAATAATCATTGTATCCGCTTACTTTTACAAATAAATCAAGAAAGCCCTTCCATTAATTTGATTAACTTTTCGAAAAAAACGCTTTGAAACCTTGACTACATATGGGTAATCGTGTATATTATAGACATCATTTAACAAAATTCTGAATAATTACTTTCTATTATTATTTTGTTCTATGAGAATATTTATTTTATAGGCACTAACTAGTGTCTTGAAAGGCTTAGGAGGATATTTATTATGCAAAATGGTAAAGTAAAATGGTTCAATAACGAAAAAGGATTTGGATTCATCGAAGTTGAAGGCGGAGACGACGTATTCGTACATTTCACTGCTATTCAAGGCGAAGGCTTTAAATCATTAGAAGAAGGACAAGAAGTTTCTTTCGAAATCGTTGAAGGAAACCGTGGACCTCAAGCTGCTAATGTTGTTAAACTATAATTAATAATTATATCTATTAATAATAGTATTCAGGGGATTTTTCAAGGAGTTGTGCTTCTAGAGAAATTCCTTTTTATTTTTCAAATACCTTCTCCAAAAAGGCTTAACGCGAAATATACTAAAAGGCGGAAGCACATTATGTCACTTCGCACCTGATAGTTTCTCCCCATATTCTCTTAGCTTATTCCCAACCGTACATTGTGATATACAGAAGCGGTGAGCTCGTCTTTTCCCATACTCTACCTTATTTTGTCGATATAAAAAACAGTCGTTGCAATAGTCTTTCATTAATCCATCTGCTTCTTCAATCAGTTTTTTTCGTTCCAAGCTTCACCCCTCCTTTACCTTTACCTTTACCTGTCAATTAAAGCAATTGCATTTTACTATAGATACGTTTCCCTTCTAATGCTTGGGTTGCCAATTTATCTGCTTCCTTATTCTCATTTCTTCCAATAGAAGAATATATCATATTTAAATGCAGTTTTTTAATCTTTACTTCAATCCGATCAAGCCAGTTAGTTAATTCTTCCTCATAGCATGGCCATTCGCCTTCTAATTGTTTCAAAACTACTTGGGAATCCCCTTTTACTTCACAAGTAACACCTTTCACATCTAGCTCGTCAAGTAGGTTTAAGGCGTGAAACAACGCAGCATATTCAGCTTCATTATTGGAAAGAATATCGTGAAATAACTCATTTGCGCGAACTCTAAACTTCTTTTTTCCTTGTTGAAAGAATAAAACAACTCCAATTCCTGCTGTTTTCGTTTCCTTATGATAGCCACCATCAAAATAAATAATAAAGTCATGCGGCTCTTCTTCCATTTCTTCATTTAGTTTTCGTAATTCTTTTAATGTCCAGCTTGTTCCTTTTTCATCATAAAAAAGTATGTCTATTACATCATTCCGCTTCTCAAGCTCCTCTCCTACTTCAAGAGCCATAGTTGGTTGTATCCAATCTGAAGTAAAATAGATAAAATCTTTCTTTTTCTTTCGTTGAAATTTGTATTCCAATTTATATTTCATAACGATACAACCTTTCTACATATAGAGTGACTTCGATAATGATGCTGCGAATTTTATTGCCCCGTTATTGGAAGAGATATCCATTCGCCTTAGAAATAATAAAAAACATTCCCATCTAAGCTTTTTTTCATTTATAATATTTTACATCGCTTGTTATGTTCATTTCACTTCATCGCAAATGAGATTGGATTGTCATTATACCATTTTTCCATCTAATAACGGGTATTATTATTTTTTCATAATCGGTTATACGTTTAATGATATATATACATTTTATGCGAGTTGTATGAAAACAAATAGTAAAACAATGCGTATTTAATCATTGTTTAATCATACCAAATTTTTTGGAGGTATCAAAATGATTGAAGTTTATATTGATGGTGCAAGTGCTGGAAATCCTGGTCCAAGTGGTGCTGGCATCTTTATAAAAGGCCATGGTTCTGCAGAAAAATATTCGATTCCCCTCGGATTAATGAGTAATCATGAAGCTGAATACCATGCTCTAATAAATGCATTAGAAATCTGCCTAAACAACGATTATCGAACAGTAAGTTTTCGTACTGATTCTGAACTTGTTAGTCGTGCGATTGAAAAAGAGTTCGCTAAAAACAAAAAATTTGCTCCGCTGCTAGAAAAATCATTAAAGCTCATAAATGAATTAGATTTATTCTTTATTAAATGGATTCCGAGTAAAGATAATAAGACAGCCGATGAATTAGCAAGGCTTGCAATAAGAAAAAATAAATAAAGAAGGGAAATTGTTCTTTGAAAATACATACTTCCGCTCGGTTGGCAGACGTCTCCCTTTTATTGGTAGCACTAGTATGGGGTGCTACCTTTGTAATCGTGCAAAATGCAATTGCTTTTTTACAACCGCTTATATTTAATGGGATCCGCTTTTTCTTGGCAGCCCTATTTTTATTTGTATGGCTACTTCTTTTTAAGCCTTCCCAACTAAAGCATTTAAATATACATTGCTTAAAATCTGGAATAATCTTAGGTATATGTTTATTTATTGGTTATGCCTTTCAAACAATCGGTTTAGTATATACGACAAGCTCGAAGGCTGGGTTTATAACTGGATTAAGTGTGGTGCTTGTTCCTTTATTTTTGTATCTTTTTTTGAAACAAGCTTTATTGGTTAACCATATTATTGGTGTGGCTATTGCTACTATAGGACTTTATCTTTTAACGATGAGCAATACCTTTTCCATTAATATGGGGGATTTTTTTGTGTTCATTTGCGCCATCGGGTTTGCTCTACAAATTATCTTAACAGGCAAATATAGTAAAGAGCATCCAACCTTATTATTAACGATTGTTCAACTTTTAACGGTATCCATTTTAGGGATATTTGGTAGCATTTTATTCGAGAACCCTAAAGCAAATTTAAAAATCGATATCTTGCTCCATCATGAAGTCATCATTGCCTTATTAATCACTTCTATTCTTGCTACCGCATTGGCGTTTATCATTCAAACAAGTTTGCAAAAATACACCAATTCTACTAGAGTTGCTTTAATTTTTGCAACTGAACCTGTATTCGCAGCAGCAACTGCTTACCTATTTAGTAATGAACAGTTAACAACTAGTTCAGCAATCGGCTGTATATTGATTTTACTGGGAATGATTTTTGCTGAATTGCCGAAGAAAGTATTATTTACTGCTTTTCAAAGAGGCAAGGTTATGGAGAAATAATGCACTATTTTATGAAAAAACCGTTTTAGAAAAGCTTGTTGCTAGTAGGCCACACCAAAATTCAAGGAAACATTCTTTTTAAAACAAATAAAAAAACCAAACAATTATACGGAACTTCATTAGCAATCTTCGTATAATTGTTTGGTTTTATCCTTGGCTGAAATACTTTTGTCTAAGTCTCCATTTAGAAAAATAACTTTATCCACTTTATACGGACAAGTTAAAGCGGAAATAAGTGATTTCTTTTTATAAAGCTCATTACTTCTTTTTTGGTTTTCAGTTCGTTATCGTTAAACATCTCTAGTAAGGAAACAAAAAAACTTCCATCAAATTTCTTTTGTAATTTTAGCGTACATTCAATAGCTGTTATAACAAGCTCATCTGTAGTATTTGTATATGCTTTGCCAAAATAAATAAAACCTATCGCATCTTCACCAAAGGAAAAGCCTTTACTTTCTAAAAAGAGCAAATACTCCTCGACAGTCTTCAAACTTAATGTACATTCCCCTCTATCCTTTTACCTATATTTTACTTTATATCACAACAATTTTCTAGTTTTTTCAACATTATTCTACTGTTTTATAGACGTTTGTCATACACTTTTCATTTCTACTCTTTAGTTGATTTAATCAAAAGAGGATAGAGAATCGAATGGATTGTTTTCGACTCTCTATCCCTCTTATTACCGATGTAAAAACGATCGTTTCTTTTTTGTTAATATATGCCCTAAAAAACCAATCAGTATGCCTAATAAGGCACCGCCAAGCACTTCTTGAGGCTGATGACCAAGCATTTCTTTCAGTTTTTTTGGTTGCTTTTCTTTAAAAGCAATATTTTCATCTTGATTAATTTTATCAACTAAATCTCCTAAATCATTCACTTTTAACGTTAATTCACCTGTTTGTCTTCTAATGCCTTGTGCATCATACATAACAATCAAGCCATAAATTAGAGATAAAGCAAAGTCAATCGTTGGCATGCCCCTTTTTAGTGCTATGAAAGTCGTTAGAGAAGATACTCCTGCAGAGTGAGAGCTTGGCATTCCACCTGTTTGAAAAAACAAGCCTTTATCCCATTTTTTCGTCTTCAAAAAATGAATGGGGATTTTAAGAAACTGCGCCATTCCAATACTTATTAAGGCTACATAGACACCCTTATTCATATAATCACCTCTAACAAATAGTCTCTTTATTTATGGATGATATTATTCTTGCTTGCTCATACTATGAATGAATTTTTATTTCCACTATTAGGTGAAGAGGTGAAGATAATGAGTAAAAACCAACGAAACAGAGGAAAAGCTGCTGGCGGTGTCAATCCACAAGGCTATGGTCAAGATGCAGATATCACTCCATCCCCAAAAAGCAAATTAGAAAATGCTGCAAAGAAGAAAAACACAAAATAAGAATTAATAAAGTGAAACTTCCATCAGTGAGGGTTTTCCTTCCTCCCCCACTGATGGTTAGTTGAACCAATCGGACCTTTACAGACAGTTGATCTCTCATCTAGCTTCCTCGTATACTCATAAGCTTGAAGTGAGTCTTACTGTCCGTTAAAAGTGGGATAAAAAGCCACTACCATTATTGTTCATCCTTTAAACATAGTGGTAGTGGCAGTTCACAATATTATTTTCTTATTAAAATAAAGTAAGTTCTTCCTTCTTCTCTACATAATGATGGAATCTTTTAAATTCTAGTTCTTCGAATTTCTGAATAGCAAGATTCGAATTTATGTCTAAAAAACTTTCTTCCAGTAAACAACTTACCGGGACATCGCATTTAATTTCCGCCAAACGTCTACTTAAATGCAGCATTTCAAGATCGGCTTCAATTTTCGCTCGCTGTCCCTTAGTTAGTAGCGATAAATTAGTAAGTATTCCTTCTATATCTTGATGAGTTTGAAGAAGCTTTAAAGCTGTTTTTTCGCCAATTCCTTTAACACCTGGATAATTATCGCTTGTATCACCCATTAATCCCTTCAAATCAATCATTTGCTGTGGAGTGATTCCCTTTTCCTCTTGAAAATTTACTGGAGTATAAAGCATATAATTACCATATCCTTTTTTTAATAAGGCTACAGAAACGTGGTCATCCAGTAATTGAAGGATATCTTGATCACCTGTTAGAATGGTAACATTCGCTTCTCCTTGCATTTGTTTCGCAATTGTTCCAATACAATCATCGGCCTCAAAGCCACTAATACCAATATTCGGTACATTAAAGCTTTCAACAACCTCTTTTACTAAATCGAATTGTGGTATTAGTTCAACAGGAGCGTCTGAACGATTCGCTTTATAAGAAGGGTACATTTCTGTTCTAAATGTCGTACTTCCCATATCCCAGCAAACCGCCACATGGGAGGGGTTAAAATGTTCAATTGCTGTGAAAAAGTGTTTTACAAAACCATGAATGGCATTTGTTGGGATTCCTTTTGAATTCACCATATATTGACCTGTAACTGCTGTAGCAAAAAATGCACGAAACAATAGAGCCATGCCATCCACTAGCATTAGGTTTGCTTTTTTCTCATTACTCAAATTTCATCTCTCCTTCATTTCCATTAGTACATTATAACAGATTGTCCCAAGGTTGTGGCTGGTAGCTTTTTCTTCTCCTTTTTTAGTTTGTTGAATTTAAAATAAGCTGTTTGTAAGTTAAAAAACAGGAAACTAAATTTCCCATTAGTTTCCTGTTCATCTAATCCAGCTTAATTTAATATAAGTTCATAACTATTATACTCTTTTCCCATTTCATCTAACTTTGTCTCTACTAGTGTAAAACCTAAGCTTTCGAACATTTTTTTAGAAGCGATATTTGGTAACTGTATAGGTCTTAATCGTAATTCATTCTCTATTAGCATTTTTTAACTGTCTCCCACTTTTTTATTCTTCAGACTGACTTGATAAACAAGTCTCAATTTCATTCTCTTCATAGGAGATCCAATCACTAAAACTACCCGGATAAAGCTTTACCTTATCTAGTCCAGCCATTTTCAAAGAAATATAATTAGGGGTAGCAGTTATACCAGAGCCACAGTATACAATATATTCCTTGTTCGGGTCTAATCCAGAGAATCTATCTTTTTGCTCACTAGTTGATACAAAGAATCCATCTTTTAATCCTTCTGTCCATATGATGTTTATCGCCCCAGGGATATGTCCACTTTTCTTATCAATTGGCTCAATTTCTCCTGTATACCGTTTATGTTCTCTAGAATCAATTAGTATCCTATCTTGCTCTTTTGCCTTTACTTGTGCTAAGACTTCCTCATAAGTTGCAATCATATGTGTCTGAATAACAGGAGTGAAAGTAGTTTTTGCAAAAGTCGAGACTTCTTTTGTAGTAGGATAGCCCTTCTTTATCCATTCTTTATAGCCGCCATCTAAAATATAAGTATGTGGATGACCAATATAGTTCAGCATCCACCAAAATCTCCCAGAAAATGCTCCCTCCCCATTATCATAGGCAATAACAATAGTATCCTGACCAATCCCTATATGTTCTAACTTCTCCACAAACTCTTCCATATCTGGTAATGGATGTCTTCCCCCATGTTCGCTTATTGGATTGGAGAGGTCATTTTCCAAGTGAAAATAAGTACTATTCGGAATATGATCTTCTTTATACCATTCTGTACCATTGTCAGGATTTGTTAAATCAAAGCGGCAATCAATAATTCTAACTGAATCATTTTCTAAATTTTCTTTTAACCAATCAACACCTTTTACGATTTTCATCTTCATTCCTCCCATAGTAATTCCTATTTACTCTTTTGCTGCGAATCTATTTGTGTTGATTCTTTTAAAATCCATTCAAGCTTTTCTATATTTTCATATTCCGTCAATAATGCCGTTTTGCCATCATAATATTCAGCCACTTGTTCGTTTACATCGTTAAGAAGTTTATCGATATGTTGTTCAAGTAACTCTTTATAAAAAGCAAAGAAGGAGTGGATTTGTTCTTTTATAAAACTATTTCCATGCTCATCCACTAATTGTTCCAACTCTACCGCCATATTCTTTCGTTCATTATTTTCAAAAAAGCTTTTTGGGTTTTTGTAATATTTAATTCCAATTTTATTAAGAGCATTATCTAATTCTTTAAAAGGAGCATGATAAGTTAAACTTGAAGCCAATTCATGTTCTATTTCTTCCTGTAACCGAATTTCCCCATTGAGGGACTGGACCAATTGCTGAACTTCCTCATAACCTTCTTTTCTTTGTTTAAAAAATAGTTGATCTAACCTTACGTTTACTGCTCGTAATTCTTGTTCAAATTCAAAATTCAACTGTATTAGAAAGGAAGCCGTCGCAAGGGATATTTCTCTTTTCTTATTATCCCCTCGCAAAATGGATGGATGGTAGGCCTCCTTCATTAATTCATTTAAACGGAACATAACTCTCTGCTTTAAATAAAATAATTGTTCCTCTACTTCCATTTTGAATTTCCCTAAAATATCTTGAAAACTTTTCGTTTCAATTTGGGAGAGAATATTTTGTTTTTCTTCCGCCATTCGAAATAACTCTTGTTCTGCTACTTCTTTTTTTGCAAAAGCTGATTCTATTAATTTCTTTAAAAGTTCCCTTGTCCCCTCATAATCTTTTTTGGCAGATTGAAGCATCATCGATAACCATTCATGTTCGATAAAGTCATACATTTGCTCCTCTGCTTTTTTCATCCATTCCCCATATATATGATGCTTATAATAAAGACTGGAGACAGGAAGAATTCTCGGAGAGCGAATTCCATATAATTGTAATTGTTCTTGTAAATACACCTGTACAGCTGCTTGCTCTTCCTCATCCTTCGCTAAATCTATTGCATTAATTACAAAAAATATTTTATCTTTTTCGAAGGCATCCTTTAATCTTCCAAGCTGCACAAGAAAAGCACGGTCAGCTTTGGAAAATGCGTGATTATAATAGCTGACATAAAAAATACAATCTGCTTTTTTCATAAATTCAAAGCTTAATTCCGTATGTCTGCTGTTAATAGAGTCTCCGCCTGGCGTATCAACGAGTGTAATTCCTTTTCTAGTAATCATACAGTCAAAGTAAACATCAATCGATGCCACAAAACAAGAAGTCTCTTCCACTGCAACATAATTAGAAAGCTCTTCTAAATCAATATTAATTTCACTGCCCAAGTGATTGCGATGAACAGAATAACCTTTTATAAAAGCTTGAAGATAGCGAAATTCATTTGCATATCTCTCGACTGGATTAGCAACCAGCTTTTTTATCAAATTTTGTGCGCCTTCAATAGAGCTAGCTTCTTCCTTTACTAACTGTAAATAGTCGTTTATCTCTGTAAGCATTTCAGACTCTGTTTTCCATTTAACAATCACCGTTTTGTGAGGATGTTCTTCATCAATCGGCAAAATTCGGTTAATAGTTGCCGTCGTTGGGTTCGGTGAAACTGGTAGAATCGGATAATCTAGTAAGGCATTGGCAAAAGAAGACTTCCCTGCACTAAAGGCACCAAATAAGCAAATAGTATAAGTACGATTTTCAATATTTGAGGCTTTGGCGAATAAATTTTTAGCTATATGTGTAAATCCCTTTACCTTTTGAAGGTTACTACTTAAAAAACGTAACTGCCTTATTATTAGGTCTGTATCCAATTCATTTTTCACCTCTAGCTTTTGATTCTCAGCCATTTTTATTTTCTTTTCCGGTGATGTTGTTTTTATAGAAGATAAGGACTGATATGTTATCTCTTCTTTATCTGAGTCTAGTAATACTCGCAAAACGCTATCATCAACTGTTTGTGCTATAGTAAGCTGTTCAAGATTCTCTCTCCATTCTTGCCATTTGGTCTCTACCTCTTCTTTTTTTAGCTTAGTATTTACATATCCTTGCCATTTTTTCTGCTCTGTAATAAGCGTTTCTTTTTCCTTATGTAATTGGTGTTGACGCTCTTCTTTCCATTGAGCAAAAAGCTGAGCGATTTCTTTTCTAAAAGACTGCTTTAAATCATTTTCAACTGTCTCACAATAGACTAGAACATAGTTTTCCGAAAGCTGTGCATCCTTATTTACTAACTCCTTTAATTTATGAGCATCGAGAAGAGACGCAAGTCCTTTAATAATCGAAAAATACTCAGATTTACCCTGTTTCTCAAAAAACTGTGATAGCGGCGTTATCAATTGAATTTGGACTAGTTTATCTAGCTCTTTATAAAATGTTAAAAGTCTTTCCTCTCTTTCTTTTTGTGTTTTACTTTTACTGCCAAATAATCCAATTTTAAAATGTTTCTGTTCTGTTTCCAAATATGCTTTTGCTAATTCACGAAGATTGAAAGGCATAATATATGCATTTTTAATTATCGAATTCCATTCATTTTCTAAAGAGCCTACCATTTCACTTTCTTTATCATCTATTGTTCGAATTTCATTTTCTACTATACACAAGGTTGATTCTAAAGAACGATAGTCTTCCTCTGTTAAACCTGATAAGTGTTCATCAAAAGGAGCAATTAGTTCAGCAGTCTTTGATTCAATAAAAGAGATATGGTCTTTATAAAGTTTTTGAAAGGATTCATCCATTGAAATAGGAAGAATTAAATCTGTTTCATTCATTTTTTTAATAATAAACCTCTTTAAATCCTCTAATCCTTGATAAAAATAATTTGTTTCGATTAATGTAGTAAAAAATATTTTCTCTGGCTTAATACCATAAGATAAAAAGGAATCGGAAACACTTTGTTTAAAATCTTGAAACGAAATTTCCGCTTCTCGATGCTTATCCATTTGATTAACGATTAACACAAATTTTTTTCCAGAATCAACTAGCTGTTTCGTAAAATCAAAATTTATTTCGGACTGCACATGATTATAATCAACGACATAAAAAATAATATCTGCAAGATGAATACTAGATTCTGTTGCTAATTGATGAGCTTGATCTGTACTATCTATCCCTGGAGTATCCATTAAAATAGTATTCTCTAAAAGCAACTTTGTGTCTAACTGAACTTCCAATTCTTTTATATCCTCAACTCTTTCTGTTGCCTGAAGTACTCCTTTTATATCAAGAACATCTGTATAAACATCTGCTTGATTAGAACGGTAGGAAACTTTTAACTGGTTTCTTCCTTTTTTCACACGGATAATATTGGCGGTTGTTGGAATGGGACTTGTTGGTAAAACCTGTGTACCAATAAGTTTATTAATCATGCTTGATTTTCCGGCAGAATAATGTCCACAAAAAGTCACTATAAATTCTTTTTTTGTTGCTTTCTTGATTAGTTGTTTCAACCTTTGTGCCGTTTGCTGATCATCATGTGCCAAAAAATATTGATAAAATGCTGTCCATTTATGTAAAATATCTGTATTCGTTGAAAGCATGATAGACTCCTTTTCATCCTGTATTTCTTTTATTTTAACTATTTTCCAAGTAACAATAAAGAAAAATTAACTGAAAATTGAAAGCGAAGACAAAAAATCACATGATTCCTATAAAGTGAAACTTCCGTCAATGGGCTTTTCCTTCCTCCCCCACTGATGGTTAGTTGAACCAATCGGACCATTACGGACAGTAAGAGTAGGATAAAACGACAATAAAAAACTGCTTTTCCTTGTCAGCACTCCCGCTTATTTTGGTGAGCAGTGTTGACAAGAAAAAACAGTATTTATCAAAAATTTATGTATTTCTATTATTTAGGGTTTGTGGCCTTCGTTGTATTATTCAAGACATATTTCATAACAAATAAATAACCAATTACCGTTAAACCAATTGGAAAAGCTACCATTTGTTACACCTCTTTTCCTTAATGAGAATAATTTTCTATCTCATTTATATAGTATCATTAATGAAAATCATTTTCAATAAGAAAAAAGTTTCGATTATTTTTTCACATATGCATAGGCGAAAAGCTTATCCATCAACACTCTTAGGAAAGATGTACCATGATTATCCTCCTATTTTCCAGAAAAAATTTGAACAAAATAGGTCTATTTTATGATAAGATGTTTTTATTAGAAGGATGGGGGAATAGTAAGTGACATTAACAAAAAGTACAACTGAAATCTTAAATGCAACTATTGAGGCTGTAAAAGGTGTTATTCCCTGTGAACTACAAATTGAGAAGCCAGCTTTAACTGTTTCACCCTTTATTTTACAATCTTTAGGGGTATTAATAGGCTTAACTGGAGATTTCCGTGGCAGAATCATCATTGACGGAAATGACCAAGTTTTTGGTAAAATTGGCGAATCCATGTTTGGTATGTTTTTAGAAGGAGCAATGCTTGAATCATTCTCTGGGGAATTGGGTAATATGATTGCTGGAAATTTATCTACTTTTGTATCTCAAAATGGAATTGAAATAGATATTACTCCACCTACTGTTTTAGCTGGAGAAACAAAGCTATCTGGTTTTGAAAAGGCACTTAGCCTACCAATTTCACTTCATAATATTGGTCAATTGACCATTGTATTAATCTTAGAGATTTAAATTAAATCTACATCAGTGTTTGCCTAACACTGATTTTTCATTTAGCTACTCTTTTACTGATGGAAATCGTCTCCTTTCTGCTCTTCATATGGTGCTTGAGCAGACTGCATCAGTCATAGAATTAAACAAATAAAACAGAAAAAAGCAGAAAAAGGACTTACTTTTTCTGCTTTTTTTGTTTTACTTATTATTTGTATGGCTTTGTACTTCAATTTTTATTAGATTCTCCGCTTTATGCCCACAGCATTTACATATTGTCTTTTCTGTATAGATATTCAGGCAGTGACTACAATAATAATTCACCATATTTATCACACCCACTTCTTCATAAACATATATTAGTATATTTATCATTCGTGGAATATGTGCCAAAACTAGAAAAGATTAACCGATTTGTCATATTTGATCTATTCGCAAAATAGATACTTATTCAAATATATGCGTAATCTTTTTCCCATTCTTAATGGGAAGTATGTTCCAATCGCAAGCTGCGAAAATTCGAGAAACCAGGTGGGGCATAAAAAAATTTTCTTTATTGCCCTAACTGATAAACATCACTATATTTTTTATATAGATAGTCAATTAAATATTGAGCATTTAATCCTTCACCTGTAACGTCTTTTAATATCTCAAGTGGTTTTTTCATTTTACCATAATGATGAATTTTTTCATTAAGCCATTCTTTAATAGGTAATAATTGACCCTGTTCTAATAATTCATCGAAAGCAGGAATATCCTTTAGCATTACCTGTTTTAACTGTGCTGCATACATGTAACCTAGTGCATAGGAAGGAAAATATCCAAAGCTCCCTCCAGCCCAATGTACATCCTGTAGCACACCTTCTCCATCATTTTCAGGAACTACACCTAAATATGATTTATATTTCTCGTTCCATATCTTCGGCAAATCCTTTACTTCTATATCACAATCAAATAATCCCTTCTCCATTTCATAACGAATCATAATATGTAACGGATAGGTTAATTCATCTGCTTCAATCCTAATTAGTGAAGGCTTAGACTCATTGATAGCTCGATAGAATTCTTCCACAGGAACTTGATCAAATTGTCCATTTGCATATGATTTTAGTGTTTCATAATTATGTCTCCAGAAAGAAAGATTTCTTCCGACGAAATTTTCATAGAAAAGAGATTGAGATTCATGAATACCCATAGATGTTCCTGAACATAATGGCGTACCAACTAATTCCTTAGAAATATTTTGTTCATATAATGCGTGACCAACTTCATGAATCGTTCCAAATACAGCTACTCTAAAGTCTGATTCGTCATATTTAGTCGTAATACGAACATCACCTGGATTAATTCCTGTAGCAAATGGGTGAACCGTTTGATCTAGCCTCCCTGCATCAAAATCATATCCTACCTGCTGCAATACTTGGAGGCTAAATGCTTCTTGATTTTCTTTGGAAAATGGCTCATATAAGAAGTCTGTTGATGGCTTATTAGTTGATTCTGCAATTTTATGTACTAATGGCACTATTTTCTCTCTTACATTTGAAAATACTTCATCTAATATAGAAACTGTCATTCCTGGCTCATACATATCTAATAAAACATCATATTTATTATCTTTATATCCCCAATATTCAATGAACCGTTTATTCATTTCAACTAACTTTTCTAAATATGGCTGAAATAGGGCAAAATCAGCTTTCTCTTTCGCCTCTTCCCACACACTTTCTGCTTTCGACTGTAGCATTACATATTCTTTATGTTCTTGGGCTGGAATTTTTTTATTGCGATCAAAGTCCTTTTTCATTTCCTCTACTGTTTTCCTTGTGATAGGGGATAATTCCTTTTGAATGCTTTCTTCAGAGAGGATAGAAAGGTAAGATTCCAGTTCTTTAGAAGTTGATAAGGCAAACAATTCAGAGGATAATACCCCAATTACTTCTGTTCGCTGGTCTACTCCCTTTTTTGGGGCACCTGTACGCAAATCCCAATAAATTAAAGCGAGCGCTTCATTATATGCACCTATTTTCTTCACATAATCTAAAAATTGTGTTTCTATCTCTTTTTGATTAGTAGACAATATACTCTCCTCTTTTCTTTCCTAATATTCTTTTATCATAACATATTGGTTAATGAACTAAATATGATTAATAATTAATTTTATTGAAGACCACATAGATAACAAATACTTTTCCCTTTGGAGACAAAAATGTCCCATAAGTTTATCTATAGTATTGCTTAACAACATTAGATAAACTTATGGGACGTGCAACTAATTAATTTGGTTTTACTGGTAATGCCTTTAGCACAGAACTCTTTACAAGTTCAGTTTCGTCCGTATTCATACATAAATGAATAGATCCTTTGTCTTCATGTGTACGAATTAATCGACCAATGCCTTGACGTAGCCTTAAAATCATATATGGTAAATCCACTTCTAAAAATGGATTTTCTACATTTTCTCGTTTACTTTTATATACAGGATCGTTTGGAGGGAATGGCAAAGAATAGATAAAGACGTTTTCTAGAGATCTACCTGGCACATCTAGACCCTCCCATAAATTCACTGCACAAAGAATTGATTTTTCCTCATTTTGAAACTTAGAAACAAGGGTACTGATTTCTCTTTCCCCTTCAAAATAAATTGGCAGCATGAAATCATTGGGTAAATTCTCCTGAAAACTAGCTAAATCCTCTTTGCTATTGAAAAGAACAAGGGAACGACCTTCTGCTTTTACTAATTCTTCATAACAATATTCTTGTTTTTCTTTGTCCGCTTCTTTCGCAAATGGTTTGATATGAACAGTCATATTTTCTTCATAGTCGAAAGGAGAATCCACAGAAAATGATAAATAATTGGTTGCACCAATACTATTTGCCATGTATTCAAAGGATTTATTTTCAGACAATGTCGCAGAGGAGAAGATAATTGGCTTTTGTTGACTAAATACTTCCTCTTGCATAATATCTTGAACAAGTCTCGGCATAATGACAAGCGTTCTTTCGCCATTGTTTTCCTCAAACCATGTTATTCCATTCATTTCTTTTAAAAATAAGCCTAATGAATGAGATATCTGTTCTAAATATTCTTCAACAACTTTTAAGTCGTATTCATTGATGACATACATTTCGCTTTCGAAGACAAGCTCTTCTTCTAACTCTGAAATATAACCTGCTAATTTTCTGCCTGCTTGTATTACTCGATCCGTTTTTTTGATTTCTTGTTTATCAGAGCCTTCTGTTTTATAAGATGCATCTGTTAATTCTCTAAAAAACTGCTCATTTTGGTAGATTGTTTCTTCAATAATATTTAATGTTTTTTCTCGCACATCATTTGCCATTAAACGAGTTAATAGATTCTCTAAGTTTTGCTCAGTCAAACGGTATGTTAAAGCATTTTGTGCTGCATATTCTAATAAATGTCCTTCATCGAAAACGACACACGCACCATCTGGTAATAAAGGCAGCTGCCCTTCTCTTTTTCTAGCTTCTTTTGTCCAAATATGTTCCATATAGAAATCATGAGAACAAATAATTAGATCTTTGGCATTTCGATAATAGTCTCTATGCAATGTTTGCCCACAACGATGGCGTTTATCACATGTAAAACAATCTTGCATAGAATCCCATGCTACCCCTTCCCAATCTTTATCGTTCAGATCTGGATAGTCTTTTCTATCACCATATGGTGCAAAAGATTGCATCGAACCAGTCCCGTGCACGAAATCTGGAAGGCTATCGTAAATGGAATTATACGTATCTTCAAATGTAATTTTTTGATCTAATTTGGTTAAACATAAATACTGATTTCGCGATTTCGCCAACCGAACATCAATATTTAATCCAAGTGCCTGTTCGAGCTTTGCAATATCGCCTTCTTTTTTAACAAGTTGTTCAATTAATGTTTCGTCTGAACAAGCGATAATAGCAGGCTTGTTTACATAACGGGCATAACAAATACTATATAGTAAATAAACAAACGTTTTTCCAGTTCCTACTCCTGCCTCTGCAAAAATCGTTTTCTTGTCTTTAAATGCTTTTTCTAATTGATAAGCCATATATACTTGCTCATCACGTAATTCATACCCTGCTTCTGGAAGAATGTCATAAAAGACATCACCGATCCATTCTCCCAACTTGTCATAAAATGATTCTGTTTTTGATACTTCAAATGGCATGCTATTTTGCATGAGTACCCCTCCGACTTTACGAAATAATCTTCTTGTTTTCATCTTTATCTATTTAATAAGTAATGGGTTATTACACTTGTTTTTAATGACGAACCCTTATCATAGTCAATTTTAGATCAATATTCAAGTGAAAAGAGGGTTGCCACACAAGATTTAGGCACCCTCTCTTACAAAATTGTTTATTTTTTTGAATATCAAACAATCAATGATTTGTTTTCTAAAGACTTTCCAATTAAACTTTTAGGTAGTCAAATTAATATTACCTTTGTTTTTCCGAGGCGATCAAAGCCTCCTTGCGAGGTTTCGGACTTCCTCGCATTCTTCATAGGAGTTGATTAATCGCCTCTCTAAACCAACATATGTTCATTTTAAACATCTATAGACTATGCTGTCGTTATAACAAAACGATTTAATCCTTTTGTTATCCTCTATCTCTTGATAAGGAATAAGTCATTGCCTGCTGAACCATTTGTTGAGCTGCAGATAGCTGCTGTATCACAGTTTCATCCGAAATGCCTTCTCCTTCTATTAAATCAATCGAAGAATTTAATGCGCCGATTATTTTTGTATAATCTAAAGTACTGTCTTTCATAGATTTTCCCTCCAGCAAATTACGTATAGAATAAATATATACTGTTTCTCAGAAAATATACTTATTTAAAGGATGTAATCTTTTGGAGGGCTATTCCCAAATTTAGTCTCTTTTTCGTTTGCCCCAGTACTGGTAATAATCTGTTCTGATGAAACCATTGAATAGTTTACGTTTTTTTGTTGCTTTTCTGCCGTAGTGTGTTTCAAATTCCTCGTCACTTGTAAGCATGTAAATAGACCATGTTTCTAGTGGAGCAAAAGCCTGCCCCATTTCCTGATACATTTTTTGAACAGATGGTTTATCTCCTAATCGCTCTCCGTATGGCGGATTCCCAACAATAACACCATTTTCTTTCATGGTGGTAAAATCCTTTACTTGCATCTGCTTAAAAGTAATAAGATCTCCAAGTCCTGCCTCAAAAGCATTATCTTGAGCAATTTTAATCATACGATGATCGATATCTGATCCGAAGATTTCAAGAGGCTGATCATATTTCGCGTTGTCCTCTGCCTCTGTACGAACTTCATCCCATACTTCACTTGGCATCCAGTCCCAACTTTCAGAAATAAAATCACGATTAAAGCCAGGAGCAATATTTTGTCCGATTAATGCAGCTTCTATAGGAATTGTCCCAGATCCGCAAAAAGGATCTGCAAAAGGTCGATCTGCTGACCAATTTGTTAGCAAAATTAAGGAGGCAGCGAGTGTTTCTTTTAAAGGAGCTTCCCCTTGTCCAGCACGATAGCCTCTTTTATGAAGCCCTTGACCTGAAGTATCAATCGTTAATGTAACTATATCTTTTAAAATAGCAACTTCTATCTTAAATAATGCGCCATTTTCCTCTAGCCAACCTGTTTTCTTATAATGCGTGCTTATTCGATTAACAATTGCCTTTTTTACAATCGCTTGACAATCGGATACGCTGAACAGCTTTGATTTGACCGATTTACCCGAAACAGGAAATTGTGCGTTCACAGGAAGATATTCTTCCCAACGAATCGCTTTCGTCTTTTCAAAAAGCTCATCGAATGTAGTAGCTTTAAATTCTGCTACTTTGATTTTTACGCGATCAGCTGTGCGTAACCACATATTGCTTCTTGCAATAGCTCTTTCATCACCTTTGTATAAAACTTTCCCATTATCTACTGTACACTCGTATCCTAGCCCTCTTACTTCTTTTGCAACTATTGCTTCAAGGCCCATAGCTGCAGTAGCAATTAAGTCAAATTCCCTCATAAAATCTCCTTTATCGTCATTAAAAATAATTTTTTATGTATAAATGCGATACTATTTTTTCAACAAATTAAGTATATTCCATATAAAAAGGATGACCAGATTATATGAATGACATACTGTTTAAAACGAAATTCTACAGCATATCAGACACAAATCTACGTGTCACCCTTTGTAATGTTATCTTCATCATAAATCAACTCAACGCTTTATAAGCCATGTTCTGTTCCTTTGTACTCATACGACTCTCATCTCGTACTAAGGCGGTAATCATCTATCTACAGAAAATAATTTCTGTCCTTCTCTTCCGTTCATTTCCTCAGAGAAAGTTCCCCTACCATAATTTGGGTTTCTCGCTCGTGGGGTTTACCTCGTTCCACCCTTGTCATTTCTGACAAGGCTACGTCACTGTGGCACTTTCAAGGTATTCATACCATATCCGAAGACTTAGGTATTTTCCCTGCCGTCAGCATAGATATGCTGCCCTAGCTTATTTTTTGACTAGGCACGAACACTACAAGCATCTCAGCCTGTGCGAGCATGGACTTTCCTCTACAAACAAAGTTTGCAGCGATTACCAAAGCGTTTTATTGATACAATAGCTATTATAGTTGTTTTACCTATCTATTGCAATGGTTATTATAGGTAATTATTATCTTTCTATCTTGTTGGATAAAGTGAACCTTCCATCAGTGGGGTTTTCCTTCCTCCCCACTGATGGTTAGTTGAACCAATCGGTCCTTTACGGACAGTTGATCTCCCACCTATCTTCCTCGTATTCTCAGAAGCTTGAGGCGGGAGTCTTACTGGCCGTTAAGAGTGGATAAAAAGAATAGCTTCTTGGTGATGAAATCAATCGTATAACTTGCTTCCAAATACATGCTTCTCCAAATTAGATAATCTTTTTAAGATATCAAAATTAGTAGTTCCAGCTGTAGATGGGGCAGGCTGTCTGCGGCTAGCTTCCTCTGCCTGCTTCTTCAAACGTAAATTCTCTTGTTGTAGTTCTTCAATTTCTTGGTGAAGGGTTTCATAATCTTTAATAATTAAATCCAAAAACTTATCTACTTCTTCTGGTTTATAACCTCTAACACTTGTTTTAAATTCTTTCTCTAAAATATCTTTTGCTGTTAATTTCATTTTATCTGATAGCATTTATCGCTCACCTCAGTCGATTACCATTTATCTCAATTATTTTTTCAAATATATGCATTTTTGTCAATAAATCTATTAATACTCTTCATTAAACCTTGCTTCTTCCACAATATCTTGTAAATCTGAAAATTGAATTTTACGAATTTCATAAGTATTTTGTTCCTGATACATTTGTGCGAGTTCATACAAGTACTTGGGACTACCAGGGTTCTCATCATCATAAAAAAGTAGTAACACATCACTTTTTTTAAGTAGAAATATATTTTTCTCTCTTAATTGTTGAGGACTTTCATATGGCTTTTTTGAAACAGAATCAACAAAATCAGCCTGCATGATTATTTCTTCATACCATTCTTGATTTGCCTCTTTCCAGTTCTGTTCCTGTTCAAGAAACGGAGTAATAACACCCAGCTTTAGGTCTGGGTATTCTTCCATCTGCAAATCATATACCACTTCAGCTGCCCATAGTTCAGTACCAAGCTGCCCACTAATTAACACCCACTCCAGTCCTTCTTCTAGCATTGCCTGTAAGTTCTTTCTAATTGCTAATTTTATGTATTCTGCAGCTAGTTCATCTCGCTTAAAAATTCCAATTTCATAAGGCTTATAGCCAGAAATGACGGCTATTTTCATAATCGTATAAGTAACTCCTTCATCTTCACCATTGTTACTATAAAATATATCATAAATATACAATCCCATAAAGTGAAACTTCCATCAGTGGAGGTTTTCCTTCCTCCCCCGCTGATGGTTAGTTGAACCAATTGGACTTTTTGCGGATAATTGGTCTCCAACTTAGCTTCCTCGTATACTCATAAGCTTGAGGAGGGAGTCTTACTGTCCGTTAAGAATGGGATAAAAAAATTATACTTTTTCTGAGATAATCGCTCTCACTTTTTACTGCTAGTCTGTAATTACAGTTTTCATTATATGATAAGTATTCGATAAAATGAACGAAAATAATCGGTTCCAGAATATTTTTTTGTCTACACGAAAACAAGGATCACTTAAAGGGATCCTTGTTTCCTCTTACTTATTTTCTTCTAAAAGGAAATGCACCAGGCATACCAGGCGTTCCAGGTTGACCTGGGAACAATTGACCAGTAGCAGTAAATGGAGTTCCTCCAGTTGTTGGATAAGCAGGTGCAACAGGAGCTACTGGATATGGAGCTGGAGCAGGACCCATATTAGCTTGAGTGTTAGTTACCACAGTCTCAGCAGATTGAGTGTGTGGGAAATAATGTTGGTGCTCATAGTTCACATGATTTACAGTAGTAGTATGTGTTGGATGAATATGTGGCACAATATTATTTGAATATGTGTTATTCACACAACATTTAGTTGGATGAACTACTGCAGGTAAAATGTTATTAGGTTTACAATGCATAAGAAAATCTCCTCTCAATAAATTAATTATCTTACAGTAACAACTTATGTAGAAAGGGATAATCTTGTACTAATACAAACACCTATTTTGCTTTGGTTTTTTATATTTCATGCAAGAGCTACCTAAAATCATTTTATAAATGTGCATAAAAGCTGTCTTTTAGAGTTGTAAATAAAATAATGGTTAAACAAACAAGAACAAAAAACATACACATAACTACTTTATACAAATTCGTCCACTCCAAATTAGTATTTCATTTATTGGGGGTATTTCCTCATCCCCACTGATGGTTAGTTACACTTATCGGACTTTAGGCAAGAGTTTCAACCCCTATATCTGCCTCCATTTTCCACAGCTTGAGCTCGAGGAGTTGCTGCCCGTTAAGAGTAGGATAAATGAACCACTTACTATTTTAATAGGGAACGAGCATACAAACAACTAGGTTATTAATGGAATAATTGATTTCTTTTAATCGTATGCAGTTTTTTTTCTAGACGTTCGTACCTTTTTTGAAGTTCTTGTTCTATTCTAAGTAGCTCTTGATGGTCTCGAAGTATAAATTGCGCTTTTTCTGTATAAGTTAATGCATTTTGGATATTTTTCTCTTTATGCTCCGCAAACATAGCAAGTTCAATCAGCGATTGTATAACAACAACTGGATTTGTTTTATTTGTATAAGTTTCGATAATTTTTCGCCATAAAATAATGGCATCTTCAAACTTCTTCTCTTTTTTATACTGTTTGGCCAATAAGAAGGCTGCCTCTAACAGCTCTTCTTTATTCTGTTCATCAATACTCTGTAAATTTTGCTTTGCAATATCTGTCTGTCCGATAAGCGTGTACCACTTTCCTACTTCTAACGTTTCTTTCGCACTAATTTGCTGATCCTTTCTTAACAATTGGTAACTTAGATGTGTATACAAAGTGATTAGAGAAAGAATATCTATTTCATTATGCTTAAGAATGCCAAGCATACCTTCTGGATTTTTTCGTTCAACAAAATCAAAATAAATCATGGGAGCAAGAAACCCTGGTACATCATCTTCTCGCTTTACTCCGAGAATCTCTGCTTCTACTACCGACAATTTCGTTCTTTCTAAACGATGCTTCCACATCCGTCTTGCCGCGTGGTATAAATCAAAGTGGCCAAATTCAGGAAGTTTTGGTACATGCTCTTTAATTAACGTATGTCTTGTTTTCACTTGAGGCCAATCAAATGCCTTACCGTTATAGGTTACGAGAGTTGAATAGTCTACGTTCTCTAGGAAACTATTAAATAAAGGTATTTCTGCGCCAGGATGTGGCAAAACATGCTGTTTTAGAACAATCTCATTTTTTATAAGCTGTGCATATCCGAGAATAAAAATAGTGTTCCCTGCTCCTCCTCCTAGCCCTGTCGTTTCTGTATCAAAAAAGAATAAATCACTCGCTTGATGGCCTTTTGCTGAAAGTGGATGGTCATAGGTTGCATTATTCCAATCATCGACAACGTGGCAAAACTCTCGGAACGTATAGTTGCCATGCGTATAATCAAGGGAATATCGAACTTCGCGAATTAAGCAATACTCGTTATCTAACCAATAAGGAGACACATTCTCCTGCTTCCACTGCTCCATGAATGGGATAATCCCCTTATTTCCCACGGGATTTTGCACAAGGAGGGGCTGTTCTTCTTTTTTCAAATGAGACTTCATCCTGCTTAATTTATTTTTAATAGACATATTAATCCCCTTATATGGAAAAATTAAAATTCTCTAAAAGCGAGAGAATTTTAATTACATCTCGTTTACTGTTATTTCCATGACTCTCCGTACCTATACAGGAAGGACAGCCATACTCACAGGAACAATTTTTCACCATTTTTTTTGCTTCTCTTAATACAGCAGGCATTTCTTCAAATATTTTTTTACTTAAGCCGATTCCACCAGGGTATTGATCATAAAAGAAAATCGTAGCTTTTTCATTATGCTCTGCTTTTACTTGTGGAACTACATGCAAATCCTGAGGGTCTGCCATTACAAGTAATGGTGCTATATGCTTTAAGGCATGGGCTGCCCCTATTAAGCCTTGCTCTGTTTGCTCTTGTTCCCATTCTAGCTCGTTTGGCTGAAAGGAAATCCAAGCTGCGTTCGTATGAAGTTCTTCTTCTGGAAGCGTAATCGGACCAGAACCAATATTTTCGTGGGTTTCAAATTTTATTTTTTTAAAAATGGTGCTCATTGCTATAATGCTAACATCACCAAATCCAGTTTCCGCCTTAGGATAGTTATTTTTATTATCTTCTTCTAAAACCTTTAAAGATACCGCTAAATTTGCATCTGTATAATAATCAACACTTACCTCACGGACGTATGCTTTTTTTTCTTCCCAATCAAGCTTCTCTACTTGATATTGAATTCCTTGATGCATATAAATTGCTTCTTCATGTAAGAGCGTCATTGCTGAAAAACGATCACTTTCTCCAATTACTCTGCTTTTACTTACATCCGAGATATCAATGATCACAATATTCTCTTGTGATGCTGAACGAAGACTTATATTATGTGCTGGAAAAGAATCATTCATCCAATACCATTTATCCCCATTTTGAAAAAGAATTCGTTCTTCTGTCAAGAACTCGAGTATTTCCGTAATTTCACACCTTCCAAATGTGTCTCCTTCTTTAAAAGGAAGCTCATATGCAGCGCATTTCATATGATCAATTAAAATAATAAGATTGTCAGGATTTATTCTCGCTGTTTCTGGATTTCTGCTAAAGAAATAGTCAGGGTTCGCTACCATATACTGGTCTAGGGGGCTTGAGCTTGCCACCATAATGACAAGGGATTCATCATGTCTACGGCCTGCTCGTCCTGCTTGCTGCCATGAACTTGCAATCGTACCAGGGTATCCTGTCATAACACAGGCTTGCAGTTGTCCAATGTCAACACCTAGTTCTAATGCATTTGTACTGACAACTCCATAAATATTCCCCTGTCGTAACCCTTGCTCTATTTCTCTTCTTTCTGTTGGCAAATAGCCGCCGCGATAGCCACGAATCGATTTCGGGCCAAGTTGAAATTTCACAAGACCTTGCAAATATGTAAGCAAAATCTCTACGCGAACACGACTTTTGGCAAAAACAATTGTTTGAATTTTATTTTTCAACAGCTCTCCTGCTATTTGACGCACTTCTAAAGTAGCACTTCTCCTTATATTCAAGGGGATATTCACAATAGGAGGATTATAAAACACAAAATGTTTCTTTCCACTTGGAGCACCATTATTATTTATTAGATGTACACGTTGTTCGGTTAAATTCTCTGCTAATTCCTTTGGATTTGCTATAGTTGCTGATGTACATATAAAGGTAGGATTACTGCCATAAAACGCACAAATTCGCTTTAATCTGCGGATAACATTAGCTACATGACTGCCGAAAACGCCTCTGTAAATATGCAACTCATCTATAATGACATATTTGAGATTTTCAAATAGTGATACCCATTTTGTATGATGTGGCAAAATGGCAGAATGAAGCATATCTGGGTTTGTAATAACGATATGTCCAGCTTTTCGAACCTTTTGTCTAATGGAAGCTGGTGTATCTCCGTCATATGTATAACTATTTATCTGTAGTTCAGCACTTTCAATTAATTCATTTAATTCACTTTTCTGATCTTGTGCAAGAGCCTTTGTAGGGAACATATATAACGCCCGTGCATTTTTGTTCTCTGCAATGGACTGAATGACAGGAAGATTGTAGCAAAGGGTTTTACCTGATGCAGTTGGTGTAACAGCAACAATGCTTTCCCCTTCTCTAATCGCCTGATATGACGAATATTGATGTGTATAAAGCCGTGTTACTCCTCGCTTTTGCAAAGCATCTTTTAAATTTGGCAATAAATCATCGGGTAGTGGAACTGTTACAGCTTCCTTTGCTTCGATTGTATGCCAATAGGAAATTCTTTCCTTGTATTCTTCCTTTGTTTTTAGTTCCTTGATAATTTCTTGCAGGTTTTTACGTACTTTCATTTGTTTCACCTCTAATATATCTATTTTATCGAATGGACGTTCGATTTGAAAGAGGTTTTAAAAAGAAAAAAAGAACCATTATTTACTATTTGATGAAATAAAGTGAAACTTGCATCAGTGGGGATTTTTCTTTCTCCCCCACTGATGGTTAGTTGAACCAATCGGATTTACGGACAGTTGATCTCCCGCCTATCTTCCTCGCATTTCTCATAAGCTTTTAGGTTAGAGTTTTACTTGGGATAAATGAACGAATTGCTTTTGCCAACTCCTCGGGAGCTTCTTGCATGCTCATATGACCTGTATCTAATCTAACTTCTGAAACATTTTGGTTTGAAGAAGAAGCAACACGATCTAATGAAACCACTTTATCTTTTGTCCCCTTTACCAATAAAACTGGCACATTTGCCTGTTCGATTACTCCATTTCTATCTGGTCTTTTTCTCATTGCTGCCTGTGTCTCCATTGCCGCAATTCCGTTTGTTCCATAGCCAATTCTTTTCGCCTTTTCCACTTCATTAGGTAAAGTTATGAGAGATTCGTCGGCAAATAAATTAGGAATTAGCCCATTAACAAACTCTTCTATTCCAAGATCTTGAATTTTTCGTATTGCGTTCAATCTTCCTTCTTTTCCTGCATCTGTATCTGGGTATGCTGTGGAATGTATTAAACCAAATCCCTTTAGGCTCTTTCCAAAAAGCTCTGCAAAAGCCAATGTTACATATCCACCAAGGGAATGCCCAAACATATACACTTGTTCGATACCTAATTTTTTTAATAACTTATTCATATCGTTCGCTAAATCTTCTATCTCAAATGGGGCTCCACTATAAGTTGAGCTGCCATGTCCTCTTAAGTTTACTGCAATTACATGATATTTATCAGATAGTAAGGGCAAAATATACTCCCAATAATCGATGCTTCCGCAAAATCCATGTATTAAAACAAGCGTATCTCCTTGCCCATGCTCTATATAGGATAGTTGTTCGTTTCCAATTGTGATTTTTGTCATTTATACAAACTTCCTTTCTACCTTTCATTTGGCTTTATTCTAAAGCCTGTTTTCGTAAAGTTTATGGCTATTCCCAGTAGCCGGAAT
>Ga0209463_1000212_pt1 | contig 55149 bp, 66 predicted proteins | sample AgamicMgSfrz_FD_187169 | JGI IMG/M metagenome (GOLD analysis project Ga0209463, IMG submission 187169) | Agave microbial communities from Guanajuato, Mexico - Mg.Sf.rz (SPAdes) (version 2) | ecosystem: Host-associated > Plants > Phyllosphere > Phylloplane/Leaf | place: Guanajuato, Mexico...
CCATGCGGTTCAAGGAACTATCCGGTATTAGCTCCGGTTTCCCGGAGTTATCCCAGTCTTACAGGCAGGTTACCCACGTGTTACTCACCCGTCCGCCGCTAACATCCGGGAGCAAGCTCCCTTCTGTCCGCTCGACTTGCATGTATTAGGCACGCCGCCAGCGTTCGTCCTGAGCCAGGATCAAACTCTCCGAGGTATGCAGGATGCATATCACACATGCGTTGCTACACGATGTAGCGAACTTAGCATGTGATCATTTCCTGCCTCGCCAGTTTGACTGACTACCTATGATGTATCATAGGATTTTTTTATAAAAACTTGAATTAACAGGTACGTTTTGTCTTGTTTAGTTTTCAAAGATCATCTTCGTCGTCTCTCAGAGGCGACTTTCTTAATATAACATTTGAGCGCCGTGTGCGTCAAGCGTTTTTTAGAATTTCTTCTTGTCAGCTTTTCTTTCAAAGCAACTCAGTTGCTCATTAGCGACGTTTAATAATATACCATCATAATATTCATGCGTCAATATCTTTTTTCACAAAATATCCTCGATGATAGATTTTTTGTCCCTTTGTCTCAATCGGCTCCACTTGAACAATGCCTTTTTCCACAAAGAAATCAATCATCACGCTAAGGTCAGGCGTGAAATACTTTAGATCTGGGTGTGCAAGAAGCTCACCAAAAAGCCATATACCCTTCTGCTCCATGACATGGCGCAAATGAGCGGCACCAATTTCTGCTTTTGAATGGATCAAAAAATCATTTGCTAAAAATAAAAGTTCCAAACGTTTATGCAGACTTTCATGGCTTTCAATCAGTTCTGAATAAAGTTTGTATACTTCAGGTTCCATATGACGCACTTGGTTCCAAACGGTCACTTCTGGGTGGAAGCCTTTATCAATTACTTCAATACGTGCTAGGTGATGCAGGGCATGCACAATGGAATTATATGCATCAAGGAATTGATTTGACTCAAAAAATGCTTTTCCTTCTATATATCTGCGAATGAGCTTGCCATATTCTAAACCGATTTTGAGCTTGCGGTTTGAAAACGGGAATGTACTTAGTTCATCAATTAAGTTGAAGATATATTCATTTCGATCAAACAGGACTTTTCCATTCAAAATCCAATCGATGATTCGGCGGTTAGTGCCGAGGGTAATCCATTCCTTCAGTTGATCATCTGTGACAACATTTAAAGAAGCTGTTTGGTGATCGGATTCATAGTGCTTGATAAATAACGGCTCTTCCGCTTCTTTTACGATGACCAAAAGTGCTGCATCAAAGTTATCCGTCTCAGAAGATACTTTATGTCTTCTTTCTACTATAATCACAGCTAAAGTATCTGGATGGCTTGCTCTCTCTTGATAAATAGGACGGAGAAGATTTTCCATAGTGATTCCTCCAATACTCGGGTGTAAGGTTCTTCTCTAATGCTATGTATTTCTCCTCATAGAATCCAAATTCCTTCAATACATGAAAAAAGATCATTGAATCATTATAAGCAATTTATTCACAAAACTCTATAACTAATTCAAACGGAAAGGTAAAATGTGCTATATTGGAGATAAGGGGGACTAGGGATGGCGAAATACTCCAGTAAGATTAATAAAATCAGAACATTTGCACTTAGTTTGGTTTTTGTTGGCTTTCTGATCATGTATATCGGTGTGTTCTTCAAGGAATCGATTTGGCTGTCGACTTTCTTTATGCTGCTTGGCGTCTTATCGATTGGATTAAGTACAGCCGTTTACTTTTGGATTGGTATGCTTTCTACGAAGGCAGTACGTGTCGTTTGTCCAGGCTGTGAGAAGGAAACAAAAGTGCTTGGGCGGGTGGACATGTGCATGCATTGCAGGGAGCCGCTTACACTTGATCCAGCATTAGAAGGTAAAGAGTTTGATGAATCCTACAATCGAAAAAAGTCATAAAAATAAGCTGACCATTTAAACGGTCAGCTTTTTCATTAATGATTTTCTTTTTTCGCACATTCTTGACAAGTTCCATAGATCTCCAAGCGATGATGACTGACTTTAAAGCCTGTCACATGGGATGCAAGCTGTTCAACTTCATCAAGGCCAGGATAGTGAAAATCTACGATTTTTCCGCAGTTTTCACAAATCGCATGGTAGTGGTCAGATGTCGCAAAATCAAATCGGCTTGAGGAATCACCATACGTTAATTCCTTTACTAATCCAGATTCCCGGAAGACTCGTAAATTGTTGTAAACCGTTGCGACACTCATGTTTGGAAATTTTCCTTCAAGTGCTTTATATATATCGTCCGCGGTTGGGTGTGTCATAGAATTTACGAGAAACTCCAAGATGGCATGGCGCTGCGGAGTAATTCGAACACCGGTTTCTTTTAGAGCATCTAAAGCGTCTTTTAGTTCGTGAGCAGCCATTTCATCATGCACCTCTCTTCAAAAATATTCTTATATTATAATCTTTATAAATAGTGTACCCCCAGAGCCGAAACTTTGTCAATTACAATCCTCTTTTTTACCTATTCTTATTTATAAAAAAGACCGGCATGACTGCCGATCTTATCATATGAGGATATTAAGCGTGAGCTTTCAATTCCTCAAGCGCTTCCTCTACGTGGTCTTTTACCTTTACTTTTCGCCATTCTTTCACAAGCGTGCCTTCTTTATTAATAAGAAACGTTGAACGCTCGATTCCCATATATTCTTTGCCAAAATTCTTTTTCAGCTTCCATACCCCAAAGGCTTCAGACAATTTCTGTTCATCGTCTACAAGAAGCAGAAACGGCAAATCATGTTTTTCTTTAAACTTTTGGTGCTTGTCCTGACTGTCTGGGCTTACGCCGATAATAACAGCATCTAATTCTGCAAAGCTCTGATGGCGGTCGCGGAAATCACATGCTTCTGTTGTACAGCCTGGTGTCATATCTTTTGGATAGAAATAAAGGACAATATGTTTTCCTTTAAAATCAGAAAGCTTTACTTTCTCCCCATTGTCATCGGTTAATTCAATGTCAGGTACTTGCTGCCCTACTTCGATTGTCATGACACAATCCCTCCAACCTATTTTTTCATTAGCCTATCCAATTTTAAGAGGATATTCAACTAAGGACGCTTGCATCGGCATGTTAAAATAATGATAGACGACGTGATACGTTGAGATAGGAGGCTATTTATGAAATTCACAGAATCAGAAAAATTACATCAAGAGGCGCTGGAGCACATTGTTGGAGGTGTCAACAGCCCGTCTCGTTCATATAAGGCAGTAGGCGGCGGTTCACCCGTTGCGATGGAAAGAGGAGAAGGCGCTTATTTTTGGGATGTTGACGGAAACCGCTATATTGACTATCTAGCAGCATACGGTCCAATTATTACAGGACATGCCCACCCGCATATTACAAAAGCCATCACGAAAGCGGCTGAAACAGGTGTCCTTTACGGAACACCAACGAAGCATGAAGTCACTTTTGCTAAAATGCTGAAGGAAGCCATGCCTGCTTTAGACAAAGTTCGTTTTGTCAATTCAGGTACAGAAGCGGTGATGACAACAATTCGAGTGGCTCGCGCATATACAGGCAGAACAAAAATCATTAAGTTTGCCGGATGCTATCACGGCCACTCTGATCTTGTGCTAGTGGCTGCAGGCTCTGGTCCTTCCACTTTAGGAACACCCGATTCCGCGGGTGTTCCTAAGAGTATCGCCAATGAAGTCATTACCGTTCCATTTAATGATATTGACAGCTATAAAGAAGCATTAAATCGCTGGGGAGATGAAGTAGCAGCTGTACTTGTCGAGCCAATTGTCGGGAACTTTGGCATCGTAGAACCTAAGGACGGTTTCCTGCAGCAGGTCAATGACCTCACACATGAAAAAGGCGCACTGGTGATTTATGATGAAGTCATTACCGCTTTCCGCTTTATGTATGGCGGTGCACAGGATTTGCTTCAAGTAAAACCTGACCTCACTGCATTAGGAAAAATTATTGGCGGCGGACTTCCTATCGGCGCTTACGGCGGTAAAAAAGAAATTATGGAACAAGTTGCCCCGCTTGGACCAGCCTATCAAGCTGGCACAATGGCAGGAAACCCTGCATCCATTCTTTCAGGTATTGCTTGCTTGGAATTGTTAAAAGAAGACGGCGTTTACGAGCGTCTTGATCAGCTTGGCGCTATGTTAGAAGAAGGCATTTTAGCCCATGCCAAAAAGCATCAAGTAGATATTACAGTGAATCGCTTAAAAGGAGCGCTCACAATTTATTTCACAACAGAAACGATTGTGAACTACGAGCAGGCTGAAAATACGGATGGCGAAATGTTTGCCCGTTTCTTCAAATTAATGCTCACGCAAGGCATTAACCTCGCTCCTTCTAAATATGAAGCTTGGTTCTTAACGATCGCACATACTGAAAAAGATATTTCTGAGACGCTGCAAGCAGTAGATCATGCATTTGCACAGCTGAAACAATCATAATGAAGTCCCAAACAGGCGTAAAAACATGCGCCTGTTTTTTTATTTACCAGCTCTTGTTTGTCAAAAGCGAGCGAATCTGTTACATTTCTTCTCAATACCTTCTTTTGATGTTTTCATGAACTTTCAAAAATCACTTGAATATTTCGGAAGACCGCTGTATATTACTTAGTTGTTTCATCAAAATATGAATGATAAATGACGAGTGATCATCTATTATCGAAAAGAAAGGAATGCAGGGACAAAACCAATGAAACTTGGAGCCCGTATTTTAAAAACTGGTATTGCCATTGTACTCGCGCTTTACCTGGCAACATGGCTTGGGTTGCCAACGCCCGTCTTCGCGGGAATTGCAGCTGTATTTGCTATCCAGCCATCTATTTATCGATCTTTTTTAACCATTGTTGATCAAGTGCAAGCCAATATTATTGGAGCAGCACTTGCCATTACGTTCGGTCTGCTTTTTGGTACAGGACCAGTCATTATCGGTTTAACCGCCGTCATGGTCATCGCCATTAATTTAAAGCTGAAGATTGAACACACGATTCCGATTGCACTTGTAACCGTCATCGCGATTTTAGAAAGTGCAGGGGATCATTTCCTTTCCTTTGCCCTAATCCGAACAGCTACTGTGGTGTTAGGAGTTCTTTCTTCATTTTTAGTGAATTTAATCTTCCTGCCGCCAAAATATGAAACAAAACTTGTTCATCACATTATGGAAAATACGGAGGAGATTTTAAAATGGATCCGTCTGAGCTCCAGACAGTCTACTGATCATTCCACATTAAAGGATGACATCGATCAAATAAAAGAACGCATGATCAAATTAGATCATATTTTCTTGCTATACAAAGAAGAACGAAGCTATTTAAAGAAAACCACGTATGTCAAATCAAGAAAGCTTGTTTTGTTCAGGCAGGCCATTATGACATCGAATCGCGCTCTGTATTTGCTGAAAAAGCTTCATAAATTAGAAAATGAAATTCATTTAATGCCAGAGCATTTCAGGGAAAGCTTAACGGATGAGATTGATTATTTATTGTATTGGCATGAGCGCACCTTGATGAAATTCGTCGGAAAAATGAAGCCGCAGGACGATGAATTTCAAAATGAATGCTCTCTTCGCCTTGAGACGTTAACGAAATCATTTATTCAGCATCAGCAAAACCAAGAAAACGACTTGCTCGATTACAACATGCTGAATGTCATGTCCAGCATCATCGAATACCGTGATGAATTAGAGCATTTAGATACATTGATTACAAGCTTCCAGACGTATCACCCAAAAGATAGTGAAATTGAGACAGAAGAAAAAGAAGCATAAACAGAAAAGACCGATTCCTAGAATCGGTCTTAAATTGTTGACAAAGAGCTAAAATGATCTTGATTTTAGCTCTTTGTCTTCTTTTCAGCGTAACCTGAAAACCTTTGCAGTCTAGGAAGAACGAGTACCGGAGCGAATTGAGTATTCGTGAGCACCGGCACGCAGGACTGACACCGAATGCGAGGGTTTGCCTGCGCGCTGAGACCGATTCTGAGAATCGGTCTTATTTTATTTTCTTCATTTTCGGATCCAGTGTATCTCTTAATCCATCTCCCATCAGGTTAAAGCCTAGAACCGTCAGCATGATCGCTATCCCTGGGAAGAATAATGTCCAGGGGGCTTGAACGAGATAAGGTCTCGCATCGGCGAGCATTTTCCCCCATTCTGGACTTGGCGCCTGTGCACCCAATCCTAAAAAGCCTAAAGCCGCTGCCTCAATAATTGCCGTTCCGATCGCTAGCGTCGCCTGGACGATGACTGGCACCATACTATTTGGCAGGATGTGACGCAGTACGATGCGGCGGTGTGACATCCCAACCGCCTTTGCTGCCAGAACGTATTCTTCTTGTTTAATACTCAGCACTTTTGAACGAACGAGCCGTCCAAATGTTGGGACATTAATAATCGCAATGGCAATAAGGGCATTTTGTAAGGAGGGGCCTAGGATGGAGACAATAGCAATCGCTAATAGAATGCTAGGAAAAGCAAGTAAAATATCAAACAGTCTGGAGATCACAGCATCTAGCACTCGTCCGCCATAACCTGCTATCAATCCAAGCAGTGTGCCTAAAATGACAGACCCGAGGACCGAGAAGAAGCCGACCCATAAGGAAATCCGTGCTCCATGCACAACTCTTGAAAATATATCTCTGCCGAAATCATCCGTACCAAACCAATGTGCAGCTGAAGGGGCACTAAATCGCTCACCAAGTGATTGTTCATTGATTCCATAAGGAGCAATGAGCGGTGCAAAGATCGCTAGGATCAGAAATAAAAAGACAATCACACTGCCAATGACCGCCAGCTTGTGCTGAAAGAACTGCTTGACCGATTCAAGAATCAATGATTGAGAGCGTTCATCTTTTGGCTGAGGTGGTTCAAGCTCTTTTTGCGCTTCCATATTGTCACTCTCCCTCCCTAATATTTAATCCTTGGATCAATGACCGCATACAAGATGTCCACAATGAAATTGATCAGGACAAATATAAGCGCAACGACAAGAATACCTGTTTGAATGACTGGGTAATCACGATAACTGATGGCGTCATATATATACCGGCCAATTCCCGGCCAAGCAAAAATGGTTTCTGTTAAAATCGCTCCACCAAGCAAGAGGCCCGTCTGAAGACCAATAATCGTCAAGATCGGAATGAGCGCATTTTTCAGGCCATGCTGATAAATGATGAAAAATGAACGTACTCCTTTTGCTTTTGCTGTTCGAATAAAGTCGGAATGAAGCACTTCCAGCATACTTGCCCTTGTAATTCTCGCAATAATTGCGGCAGGAATTGTGGCGAGTGCTGTACTTGGTAAGATCAAATGCTTGATGCTGTCAGCGAATTGATCAAACCGGCCTTGCAAAAGCGTGTCCAGTGTATGAATATACGTGATCGACTCCACTGGATTCCTTACGTCTTCTCGGCCCGTTGTCGGCAAAACACCTAATTCGATCGAGAACAGCCACTGCCCCATTAAACCTAACCAGAAAATCGGCATGGACACTCCGATGAGTGCAATAAACATCGCGGCATAATCAAAGAAAGAATGCTTAAACCAAGCACTAATGATTCCGGCATTCACTCCCACCACAATCGCCAGCACCATGGCAAAAAAGGTCAATTCTAACGTCGCAAATAAGTAAGGCTTCATTTCCTGGGCAATAGCCGCTCCTGTTCGAATGGAAGTTCCTAAATCCCCTTTTAAAAGGCCAAGCATATAATGACCGTATTGAACGTACCATGGCTGATTTAAACCGAGCTGGATCGTTAATTGTTCTACTGCCTCTTTCGTTGCCCGCTGTCCTAAGATGACCTGCGCTGGATTTCCAGGTATAAAACGAATAATTGAAAACACGACCAATGTCATTCCGATCAGTACTGGGATGAGCATTCCTGCCCGCTTCATACAATAAGCAAACAAACAGCTTTCACCGCCTTTTTCTTTGTTTGAATAAGGGAGATACAAGATCTCCCTTATTTGCTTATTCGAAGTACACGTCAGCTAAAGCTTCAGAACCAGTTGGATGCGGCTGGTAGCCTTTTAAATCATTAGATGCGGCAAGCATTGGAATTGAATGCACCAATGGAATCCAAGGCGCTTCGTCATGAATGATTTCCTGTGCTTTTTTATACAGCTCATTTCGTTTCTTTTGATCTGTGTCTGTTTGCGCTTCAATGAGGATGTCATGCATTTTATCATTTTGAAAAAATGTATAGTTGTTGCCGCCAATGCTGTCTTTGTCCAGCAGTGTGTAAATGAAATTATCAGGATCGCCATTGTCCCCTGTCCAGCCTAATAAGAACACATCTGCTTCCCCTTTACTTGCTTTATCTAAGTAGGTGGCCCAGTCATATGTGACAATTTCTGCTTTGACGCCGACCTTTTCAAAATTTGACTGAATGACTTCTGCTACCTTCATCCCATCTGGCATGTATGGACGTGGTACAGGCATTGCCCAAAGCTTGATGCGAAAGCCATCAGGGAAGCCCGCTTCTTTTAATAGTTCTTTCGCTTTTTCTGGATCATACGGATATGGCTCAATGTCGTCATTGTAGCCTTCTAGAGCAGGCGGCAATGGATTTTTTGCGGGCTCAGCAAGTCCGCCATAAAATGACTCAATAATCGATTCTTTATCGACCGCATAATTGAGTGCCTGACGAACCAGCTTGTTATCAAGCGGCTTTCTTGTGACAGTCAGTCCGATATAACCTACGTTCATCGATGGCCTTTCAATGAGCTGGAGTGCTTTGTTGGTTTTAATGCCATCTAAATCTGACGGATTCACGCCATCCATTAAGTCGATCTCGCCTGTTTTAAGGGCATTTAAACGAGCAGAGTTTTCTGGAATGGAACGGAAGATGATTTGATTCAGCTTTGGTTTATCCTTCTGCCAATAATCCTCGTTTTTTTCTAACACGATACGGTCGTTTTGCTTCCACTCTTTAAACTTGAATGGTCCTGTCCCCACTGGATTTTCTCTAAAGGAATCGCCGCTTTTTTCAACAGCCGCTGGACTGGCGATGCCAAATGGTGACATGGCAATGTTTTTGAGAAATGTCGCCTGCGGGCGCTTTATCTGAAATTCAATTTCATGCTCGCCTTTGACGATGATGTCTTTAATGACATGCCCTTTATCTTTTTTATAGCCGCCAAACATACCATAGTAAGGAAACTTTTCTGCGTCTCCATTCATCCAGCGTTCAAAATTGAATTTCACTGCTTCTGCGTTAAAGTCTGTACCATCGTGAAATTTCACACCTTTTCTTAAGTAGAACGTGTATGATTTTCCGTCCTTTGCAACATCCCATTCTGTTGCGAGGCCAGGATGGATGGTCGTGTCTTTCTCACCGTAATTCAAAAGTTTTTCAAATATATTCTCTGTGACCTTGAAGGTTTCACCTTCTGTTGTTGTGATTGGATCTAGTGAAGTGGAATCTCCCCCCCTGCCAAATACGAGGGTATCTTTTGTTGCCTTTTCTTCTGATGTCGGTGAAGACGAGCATCCCCCTAAAAAGAGCGCCAGTGCCAGCACAAAAATGAAACTACTGAATAACCATGTCTTCTTCATTGTGTTCCTCCTTTTGATATAAATAACAAGCGGCCGCGTGCCCCGGTGCCTCCTCATACAAAGCAGGAATTGCTTTCAGGCATTTCTCCCATCTTTTTGGACACCTTTTGTAGAAAGGACAGCCGCCGCGTTCTGTCATTGTGGTCTCTTCTGCTGCCACATCTTGCGCCTCTAGTACGTGATCCATATGTGGAATGGATTTCAGAAGCAGCGACGTATAGGGATGAAGTGGGCTGTGAAACACGTCTTCGGCAGGCCCCATCTCGACAATGCGTCCAGCATACATGACGGCGATCCGGTCGCTCATATACCTGACAACCCCAAGGTCGTGAGAAATAAACAGATACGTCAGAGAAAGCGTCTTTTGCAATTCAAGCATCAAATTCAAAATTTGCGCTTGAACGGATACATCTAAAGCCGAAACTGGTTCATCGGCAATGACGAGACTTGGATGCGTAATGAGTGCTCTAGCGATACCGATACGCTGCCTTTGCCCCCCGCTGAATTGGTGCGCATAACGTTCTCCGTAGGAAGGATCAAATCCAACAATGTGCAGCATCTCTTTTACCCGTTTCCGCCTTTCTGCTTTCGTCCCATGATGATGGACAATTAGCGGTTCCTCTAAAATATCTTTGATTTTCATTCTTGGATTTAAAGAAGCATATGGATCTTGAAAAATCATTTGAATGTCTTTTCTTAAGGAACGCATGTCTCGTTCTTTCAGAAGGGTGATCTCCTGCCCTTTTAATTGAATAGAGCCTGACGTCGGTTCAGTCAATCTCATTAGGCTTTTGCCAAGTGTTGATTTCCCGCAGCCTGATTCACCAACAATGCCAAGCGTTTCTCCTCCCTTCACGTGAAAGGACACTTGATTTAAAGCCAAAGTCGATTGCTTATGTTTAGAAAAAAAAGCGGCTGTGTCATACCGTTTTGTCAGCTGATTCACTTGCAAGAGTGGGTGAGTCAGTGTCTTCTCCTCCTTCCATTAGAAAACATGCCACGCGGTGATTCTGTTCTATGGATTGTAAAGCTGGATCTTTTTCAAGACATTGCGCCATTTGATATGGGCAGCGTGGTGCAAATTGACAGCCGGACCGGATGGCCCCTGGCTTAGGCACATGGCCTGCAATAGAGATGAGTTTTTCTTTTTTCTCTTTAAACGATGGAACTGAGGCGAAAAGACCTTTCGTGTAGGGATGCAGAGGTTGTTGAAAAATACGGTCAACGGTTCCTTCTTCTACAATTCGACCGGCATACATAATCATGACTCGCTGGCATATTTGCCGCACGACGCCTAGATCATGGGTAATAAATAAAATAGCAGTGTCCATCTCTTCGTTTAGCTTTTTGAGCAGACGAAGGATTTGCGCTTGGATGGTTACATCAAGTGCAGTTGTCGGTTCGTCAGCGATCATGAGCTTTGGATAACAAAGCATTGCCATCGCAATCATGACTCGCTGGCGCATGCCGCCTGATAATTCGTGTGGATATTTTTTTAGCAGCGATTCGGCTTGCTTCAATCCAACTATTTGAAGCAGATCAATCGCCTTCGCTTTTGCTTCTTTTTGACCGATTGCTTGATGTGTGAAAAGGGCTTCCGTCATTTGTTTGCCGATGGTCATTAATGGGTTCAGAGAGGTCATGGGCTCTTGGAAAATCATCGAAATGTCATTTCCTCTTATCTCTCGCCACTGTTTCTCTGAAAGTGACAGCAGATTTTGCCCTTCGAAATGAACCTCGCCCGTTGTATCGGTTTGCTGATTCAGACCCATTAATGACATGCTTGTGATACTTTTCCCGCAGCCAGATTCGCCCACAATTCCTAACGTTTCCCCTTTTTGAATCGAGAACGATATGTGATGGACGATGGGCACTTTTTGCTTTTTCTGCTGAAACGCAATGGACAGTTGTTTGACATCTAGTAGCACGTCTTGTTCTTTCACATATTCACCACCCCGTCATACTTTTTAAAATTGTATTGAGACAAGCTGGGAAATATGTCATGTTTTTGACAACATAAAAAAGCCTATCCGTTAGAATCGGATAGGCTTCTACTAATTTAATGTTTGAATGGTAAATAAATGGCGATAGTGGCTGTCTTGGTTCATTAATTCTTCGTGTGTTCCTTTTTCCACAATTTCGCCCTGTTCCATGACCACAATTTGGTCAGCATGTGTAATGGTTGATAATCGGTGTGCGACAATAAAGGTTGTGCGATCCTTCGCCAGCTTTTGCATTGCTTCTTGAATGTAATGCTCACTTTCTAAATCAAGTGCAGACGTCGCTTCGTCTAAAATCAACAGCGGTGGATTTTTAAGAAATACCCTTGCAATGGAAATCCGCTGTTTTTGTCCGCCTGACAGCTTCACGCCCCGTTCTCCTACTTTCGTGTCATATCCTTCAGGAAGAGACATGATAAAATCATGGGCATTTGCCGCTTTTGCAGCCGACACGATTTTTTCAAAAGATGCTTCTGGGTCTCCAACCGCAATGTTTTCTTTAATCGTGTCACTGAATAGGAATGTATCCTGCAGCACCATTCCGACTTGATTTCGAAGACTTCTTGCTTTGTACTCTTTTATATCAATGCCGTCAATTTCAAGTGACCCGTTTGTGACATCATAAAACCTTGGAATTAAGCTGACGAGTGTCGACTTCCCTCCACCGCTCATTCCTACAAGCGCAACCGTTTGTCCTTTTTCTACTTTCAAGGAGATATTGTGCAGAATCTCTTCCTGCGTGTGTTCATAACGAAACGACACATGTTTAAACTCCACCTCTCCTTTTAATTGATTGGCTTCTTTTGCATTCGGCCGGTCTATGACCTCATATGGCTCATCAATAAACTCAAATATCCGATCCATTGATGCAACGGACTGGGTTAACGTCGTGGATGAGTTAATGAGACGGCGAATCGGATTGTACATCCGGTCAATATAGCCGACAAAGGCGATCATGGTCCCGATCGAAAGCGACCCATTAATCACGGTGTAGCCAGCAAATGCAATGATTAACAGCGGTGCAATGTCAGTGATGGTATTGACGACAGCAAATGTTTTGGCATTCCAATTCGTATGGTTGATTGCTTTGTTTAAGAAATTTTTGTTTTCATCATGAAAATTCTCTTGTTCATATTCTTCAATCGCAAAGCTGCGAATGACCGGCATTCCTTGTACCCGCTCATGCAGGTGCCCTTGCACTTCAGCCAGCGCCTGTGACCGCTCTTTTGTCAGCTTGCGAAGCCGTCCGTAAAAATATTTTACTGCAAACGCATATAGCGGAAAAATAATGACAGACACGATGGCGAGCTTAAGATCCAGTGTACACATAATGGCGATCACGATGAGCACGGTCATCAAATCAAGCCAAATATTCATAAGACCTGTGATGACAAACTCTTTTGTCTGCTCCACATCGTTGATGACTCTAGAAATGATTTCTCCTGTTCTCGTGTTGGCATAATAACGAAGGCTGAGCTTTTGAATATGCGAAAACAGTTTTTCCCGAATATCAAATAATACCTTACTGCCTGTCCACTGAGCGTAGTATTGTCTATAGTATTCAACAGGCGGTCTCATCACTAAAAATAAGACGAGCATGATTCCCATAATCATCAGTAGAGATGATGTCTTTTCTTCAGCCGACCCCGAGCCTTGAATGACATCATCAATGACATACTTTAAAAGCAGAGGCAAGGTTAAGGGTATCGAGAACTTAATCATTCCGATGACCATTGTCAATGCAATCTGTTTTTTATACGGTGTTACAAAAGCCATGTAGCGTTTAATGACCCCCATGTAAATCTCCTTCCCAATCTATCAGTGCCTCTTATCCGTACGCAGTCAAAAACCTGTTAGCCTAAAAAGCCAAACAGGTTTTTTGATGCTCTTGCTTATTTTGTATAATGTAAAAAACGTTCATACCACATATCCACAAATTCAGGAGCAAACGGACCTTTCCGCTGGTGAATCCAATGCAGTAATGTATTCAGATGCTCTCTTAAGATACTATCGATTTCTTTTGGATAATTCATCTGCCTCTTATGATCAGCATATTCATCCTCATCCAAAATATTGTACGTCATGTCTGGAAAGACTTTGACGTCTAAATCGTAATCAATATACTTAATTGCCTCATCATCTGTCGCAAAAGGAGAGCTGATGTTGCAGTAATAATATACCCCATCATCTCTAAGCATCCCAATTACATTAAACCATTGTTTTGCATGGAAATAGCAAATAGCCGGTTCTCTCGTCATCCAAGTACGGCCGTCGGATTCAGTCACCATTGTACGGTCGTTTGCACCAATGATACACAATTCCGTTGCTTTCAGAATGGTGGTTTCATTCCAAATCCTGTGGATCAAGCCATTATGTTTATAGCTTTGAATTTGGATGGTTTCTCCTTCCTTGGGATAGCCCATATTTTCTCCCCTACTTTCTATAACAAACAAACCTAACAGTCCAAAGACCTAATTTCCCAACTAAACATGTCTCTATTATATTATACCGTTACATCATTAAAAAATGAAATGAAAAAGCCATTCAACCCAATTGAACGGCACACTGACTTACATCACGCTAGAACTCTTTTCCATCTGTTTATATGAGTTGATGACCTCTTCTGTCTGTTTTGTAAATAAGGTTTGCACTTTTTGCAGTTCCTCACGTTTCTGTTTGATCTGATCACAAAGCCTATGCCACTCTTCTTTTTTTTCATCCTGCTGCAATTGTTTTTCTGTTTCTAAGCATAGATCGAGTTCTCCCTGCACATCGAGCAGCTGATCCATGAGCTGCATTTGTTCTTTTACAAGCTGATCGAAATCAGACATCTAACTCCTCCCTTTTCATCGAATCCACTTTTTGTCTGTATACCATTTCTTGAAAGAAAGAAGAAATCCTTTGACTGTTTATGTAGAGGTTTTACAGGTTTTGTCGGATGGTGGTGAGAGGCAAAAAGAAAAGCACTTCATTCGTATATGAAGTGCTTTCCTTTGTTTCAGTGATTAGCTGTTTTGTTGTTTGTTTTGCTCAGCTTTTTGGTTGTATTTTTTTACGTGCTGTGCGTCAGTCTCGCTAGCAAATTCAGTGCCGTATTGACCACCTTGTGCAGCAGCTTGGTTTTGTTTCTTCACTTGTTGTGCGTTTGTTTTGTTTTGTTGTTGATCCATCATTATCACCTCCACGCACATTAATTTGTGCAGAAGGTGCAGTTCCTATTCATGATTTTTTTAAACAAGCAAAGAACGTCCGCCATCCACAATAATCGTCTGGCCTCTAATCATGTCTGCTTTGCCTGATACAAGGAATTCCACGCTGTCGACCATGTCTTTAATTTCCACCATTCGGCCGGCAGGTGTGTTTTTCTTCGCATCTTCTAAAAGCTCTTCTCGGTTCGGGAAGTGCTTGAGCGCATCGGTATCGATCGCGCCGCCTGATACAGCGTTGACGACGATATTTTTTTGTGAAAGCTCAACAGAAAGGTAACGTGTCAAAGCTTCTAGTGCTGCTTTTGATACGCCGACGACTGTGTAATTTTCAAGGTAACGGATGGAGCCTAGTGAACTAATGCTGACGATATGTCCGCCGCCGTTTTTCTCCATTAGTTTTGCTGCTTCTTGTCCGCAGAATAACAAGGCTTTCGCATTGATATTCATTGTCCAGTCCCAATGATTTTCTTCAAGGTCCATAATGGGACGCTGAACACCTGATGCCGCATTGTTGACAAATACATCTAAACGGCCAAAGGTTTCGTCAATTTGCTGAAACATGTCTTTGATTTTCTCAGGCTGGCCTACATTGGCTTTAACAACCAATGTTTTAACGCCCATCGCTTCAATTTCCTCCGCTGTTTCAAGTGCGGCTTTTTTGCTTCTCGCATAGTTAATGACAATGTCATATCCTTTTTCAGCGAGACGGAGGGCTACTTCTTTCCCTACTCCTCTGCTGCTTCCTGTAATTAATGCACATTTACGTTGACTCATTATGGTTCATCTCCTAATTTGAATAGTTTTCGTTCATTCGCTTCACACTAATAGGAAAGTTCCTATTAGGAGGTTACATTCATGTATGTCGGACGCGATTTAAGCCAGCTTGGCATGATGTCAAAGGATCAATGGAAAGATACTGAGCTTGCTTACTTTCATCATGCTTTCCAACAAATTTTACCTTATTTGAATGAAGAAGGGCAATCTAAGTATCGAGAAATCATTTCTGAAATTGAAGACCGCGGGGGTCTGCACCGAAATGAAGCTGATTATACCCACGGGACAACGGTTAAGTACGACTAGGCTGCTCAAGTGCCAGCTTCCAAATTTTTTGGTGTGAGACTGGCAAAGCATACGCCTCAAATTCTTCTGTTGTGACTTTCTTCAGCATCGTGTCATTAGATATAGAGGTAACTCGTCCAAAGAAAACAGAAATATTCCAGATGAGGTGGGTAAATACATGCTGAATGGTGCCTTCTAAATCACCAAGCTCTGCTTGTACACCCGCCTCCTTTTTTAAGAAATCAATCAGCTGCTCTTTTTCCGTTTTTCTTCCCTTCATGGTTTCCACGTTAGGGAATTCCCATAAATTCGCAAGAAGGCCTGTACTTGGCCGCTTATGAATATATAGATTGCCTGCGTCATCAAATAACACCGCTGCTGCCATTGATTTCGCAGTCGGCTTTTTCTTTTTGCTTTTCACTGGTAGCTCATGCTGAACGCCTTCCTCGAGTGCCGAGCAATGCATGTTCACAGGGCAAATGAGGCAGGCAGGGGATGTTGGGGTACAAATGAGCGCACCAAGCTCCATCAGCCCTTGATTAAATTCTGACGGCTTTTCCCGGGAAATGAGCTGATCGACCGCAAATTCGAAAATGTTTCTCGTTTTTGGTTTTGCAATATCATCCCATATGGACAAAATACGAGAAATGACCCTCATAACGTTGCCGTCTACCGCAGGATACGGCTTGTTATAGGCGATACTCAGCACTGCGCCGCTCGTATATGGGCCTACACCTTTGAGCTTTGAAAATTGCTCTTTCGTATCAGGGACAATGCCACCGTAGGATTCATATACTTCTTTCACAGCCGCCTGTAAATTACGCACTCGAGAGTAGTAGCCAAGACCCTCCCATGCTTTCATGACCTTTTCTTCATCAGCTAAAGCGAGATCCTTCACCGTCGGAAACTGCTCCATAAACCGGTTGAAGTACGGAATGACCGTATCTACTCTCGTTTGCTGAAGCATGACTTCTGATACCCACACGCGGTATGGATCTTGATTTTCACGCCATGGCAATGTTCGTTGTTCTTTTTCATACCAATCAATTAAATCATGCTGAAAGCCCGCAATATCTTTGCGGTCCAGCTTTTCTTGAATGTCTTTCATACCTATACTCCTTCTCATTGGACCGAGGGCTAACGTTCTGAAAAGAACCTTATTTGTTGTATAATGTTTGTAGATACGTTAACATGTTACATTAAATCGGGATAAAGCAAAAGTGATTTTGCACATAGTCTTGATTGGAGACGTATACTTTGTATGATTGTTCCTAAGCATGACAACTAGGAGGTAATCAATTGGACACTGGTACTCATGTAGTAATGGGCATTTCTCTTGGGGGACTTGCACTTTTAGATCCAGCCGTCAGCGCAGATCCACACATGGCACACGCCGTGATGATCGCGACCATCGCCGGCTCCCAAGCACCAGACATTGATACTGTGCTAAAACTAAAAAATAATGCGGTTTATATAAGAAATCACCGAGGATTTACACATTCCATTCCGGCTGTACTGTTCTGGTCATTGCTGATTCCGGCTGTGATTTTCCCATTTGTGCCGGAGGCGGATTTACTTCACCTCTGGTTATGGACACTATTAGCGGTTGTGCTTCATGTGTTTGTCGATATTTTCAATGCATACGGCACGCAGGCCATTCGTCCATTTTCGAAGAAATGGGTAGCGCTTGGAATCATTAATACGTTTGATCCGTTTATCTTTTTTACACACCTTGTCGCCATAGTCGTTTGGGCGATTGGCGGACATCCTGGCTATACGTTTATTACGCTGTATGCGGTGATTTTCTGTTATTATATCGTGAGAGTCATCATGCAGCTTCAAATTAAACGTCAGCTGCGTGCACGATTCGATGAAATTGAAGAGATTATTATTTCGCCTACAATGAAGTTCAGACAATGGCGCATTGCCGTGAAATGTAAATCCTCTTTCCATGTTGGGCGCAGCATGAATGGAGAAGTCGTCATTTTAGACACCTTTAACCGAGTGCCGGTCCCTGATACTGAAATTATGAAAATTGCTAAGCAAGATGAAAACATTTCAGCCTTTCTCTCCTTCTCCCCTGTCTACCGGTGGGAAGTGGATAAATACAAGGATCATTACGAGGTGCGGTTCATTGATTTGCGCTACCGCAGCAAAGGTCATTATCCTTTTGTTGCAATCTGCCATATTGACATGGACCACCAAATCAAAAATTCCTATACCGGCTGGATTTTCAGTGAAGAAAAACTGCAAAAAAAATTAAGACTCGGCTCTGTGTGAGCGAGTCTTTTTTTGTGGTTCACTCTTACAACTTCGTCATATATTCCACAATAAACTCCCAGAATCCAGGTCCTTCTTGGTAAATCAGCCGGTCTACTTTTTCGATGAGTTTGATATAGAGTTCTTGTTCGAGGTCTTCTCTTTCTTGATATGCCGTGTTTTGTAGTTTCTTTTTGATGATGGGTGTGAAAGTTTCAATGAGTCCTTCCATTTCTCCATTGGTGATTTTGTCTTCGTGCACGGACATCTCCCCCTGTTTCTTTTTTTAGTTTGTTGAGTGCTTTTTTGTGAATGTTTGAGATGTTTTGTCTTGTTTCGCCTAACTGATCGGCTATTTCTTTCATCGTTTGGCCTTCGACATAGATTTGGGTTAGGACCATTTTTTGTTTGTCTGTGAGCTGCTGGTAGGCTTGTACAATGTTTGGTCTTGCAGATGCTCCCCTAGGTCTTGCTGGTTGAAGAGCACAGCTTCATACGTATCTGTTTGAACAGGGTCTTTCACTTCTTGCGTATCAGGATGATCGAGTATGAGCGGAAAACGCTGCTGCTTTTTTTTCACTCGTTTGTCAAAGTCGACTGAAAAAATGCGTATCATAGTGGAGATATACTTGATAATGCGGGTTTTTTGATAAAACTGTTTGAACTCGGAATCTAGTTTTTTGGCATTTTCCTCGTTTGGCTCTTCCATAACTTGCCGGAGCAGCTGCTCGTTTTTCGAGTTGCTTAAAAACTGCTGAATGAGCGGGTGATCAATGATTTCCTTCCATTTTGCTTTCAATAACAGCCGATAATCCATGTGCATACTCCCCTTTGTTCCCTCTACTAGCATTAAGTGGACAAAAGTTAAAAAAAGTAAACTTTGTGAAACGGGTCTAATGGTTCATTTTCTCCCCCTTTGATTTCCTATTTCTTCTTTCATACCACTTATAGAGAAGACGAGCATCCGCTGGGAGTGAGACAAATGGAGACCTTTTTTTCGGAGGAATGGCTGAAGCAGCTCGGTCAGGCTGGCTTTCCTGCCATTTTGACGATTTATTTGCTGACACGTTTTGAACGAAAGTTTGATGAATTAAGCAAGCTCATCCAACGATTGGTCGCTGTTCAAAAAAATGATGAATCAGATTGACATCTGCTTGATTCGTTTCACCTTATGAAAACGAGGGCGAAATGAAAGGCCTTTTGTCACCTCACACAATACGATGTTTTATCATGAGTGAAAAGCAAAATGGAATACCACAGCCGATTCGAGGAGAAAAAGGAGCAACGGTCAAAATTCCACGTAATCTCGAGCGGGACAGACAAAATCCAGATATGCTCACGCCGCCAGAAACCGATCATGGAACGGTCTCCAATCTGAAATATTCTTTTTCTGATACACACAATCGTTTAGAAAAAGGCGGCTATGCCCGCGAGGTAACGGTGCGTGAACTGCCAATCTCTAAAAGTCTTGCCTCTGTGAACATGCGGCTAAAGCCTGGTGCGATTCGTGAGCTGCACTGGCATAAGGAAGCGGAGTGGGCGTACATGATTTATGGGGAAGCCCGAATTACATCGGTTGATGCAGAGGGACGCAATTTTACAGAGGATGTGACCGAGGGGGATTTGTGGTACTTCCCTTCCGGCTTGCCACATTCTATTCAAGCACTTGAACCGGGAGCGGAATTCTTGCTTGTGTTTGATGATGGTTCCTTCTCTGAAAATAGTACGTTCCAAGTGACTGATTGGCTTGCGCATACCCCAGAGGAAGTCGTTCTCCAAAACTTTGAAATGACAAAGGAGCAATTTAAGAAGCTGCCAGAGAAAGAGAAGTATATTTTCCAAAAAGGAATTCCTGGTTCCCTTGAATGTGACAAGGTGCAAACAGAGCAAGGAGAAGTCCCGAATTCCTTTAAATATGAGCTATTAAAACAAGAGCCAATTACGTCAAGCGGTGGACAAGTGTGGATTGCGGACTCTACCAATTTCAAAGCGTCTAAAACGATTGCATCCGCTCTTGTGAAAGTTGATCAAGGTGCCATCCGTGAGCTGCACTGGCATCTAAATACGGATGAATGGCAATATTTCATTTCTGGAAAGGCACGAATGACGGTCTTTGCTTCTGATGGACATGCAAGAACCTTCAACTATCAAGCGGGAGACGTTGGCTATGTGTCATTTGCGATGGGGCATTATGTAGAAAATATAGGCGAAGAACCGCTCTATTTCTTAGAAATCTATAAGAGCGATCATTATGCAGACATTTCACTCAATCAGTGGCTTGCGGTTACACCGAAACAGCTTGTTTTGGATCATTTAGATCAAGGCGAAGAATTCTTGAAATTGCTTGATACTGAAAAACATCCTGTTATCGCTGCACCTAAAAAAGAGGATTAATTCCAACCTTCCTGCAAAAAGGCTGTCCTTTTTGCAGGTATCTTCATGTAAAGGAGTGTTGGTTCACCTATGCAGCAATCTGTTCACGCTTTATGGCAAGGGCTGAAATGGCTCATGGCGGCGTCGGCTGTCTGTTACATATTTTTGTTGTTTTGTGTGCTGTTCTTTCATTTGACGGGTGCTTTTTATCAATCGATTTTATCGATGCTTTTATTTATGGGCATCTATGTGGTACTTGGGATCTCCTTTGAGCATGTGGAGCATGTGCTCATGAGGGTTGTTAGAAAGTGCCGGTCCAAAAAATGCTCTATCGTTTTCTATGCCATTTCAATTCATCTTTTGTTTATTTGGGGTGCTGTCTATTTATCAGATGAATTGGTTGGCGGCATTTTACTATCTACCTCTGAGGAAATCCTTTTTGCTCTCAGTCTTTGGTTGTTTCATTTTTTGTTTGATTATGCAACGTTTTCGTTTGAGAAAGAAGCTTAGTGATTTGCTTCATATGATGGGTATCGTGCTCGATCAGCCCTTGGAAGATAAAAAAACACCACTTATGATGAAAAGTGGTGTTTCTTGTGTTTTCTCCGTGCATATAAAATCGCACCAATCAAACTGACGAGTGAAATCAACGCGAGAATTCTGATATAAGGCGGATAGTAGGTTAGCACAATCTCATTTTTTCCTTTTTCTATTGGAAAACCGATAAAGGCGTAATTGGCTTGTTCAATATCGGTCTGCTGTCCGTTTACTGTGAGCTCCCAGCCTTTTTCATATGGAACAGGCAGAACCATATAATTATCGCCGCGTTTGTTATCATATGAAATCGTAAAGCGGTTGTTTTCGAGCTTTACCTGCTGGCTGCCATGATCCTGTTTTTCTTTTTCATATGCCTTTTCTAGGATGCGGTAAGGCTCTTGATACAGCCTCAGTTGATTGAATTCATACGTCCCTTTTGGTACTCGAATGGAAAGGATTTTTTCCGCAGGGACTCGAATCGTCACGTCATTGACGCCAGTTTTGTAAATAGATGTATTGCTTTTTCGTGATGTGATGTAGTTGTCGACGGATAACTGAAATCCTTCGTTACGGTCGGTTCGCTTCACGTAAAAGCTCACATATACATCCCCGGCACGAGCGATGTCATCTGGCAGCGTGATATTCAGGCCGCCTGTTTCTCCGTATACATCAAGCACGCCATGTTCGTATATGGCTTGTTCCGTATGAATATTTGTATCCTTGACTCGATCTGGCACATGCTCAATTTCAGCATTTCCTTTTTTGTCTAAAATGACACCTTGCAGCATCGCATGCTCCCTATCAAGTGCTGAGGCATCTTTTAAGGATTCTTCTGAATAAACGGTGCTTGTTGTTCTTGCAAATGGCAGCGGCCGTGTATTTTCATACACTTCATAATGCTCGCTCTCCAATATTTTCTTAAAATAAGCTGGCGGTGAGAAAGACATTGATTTGTCTCTCATATAATACTTCCCGTAGGTCAAGCTGTATAAATTCGCTCTGTCCCCCATTGTGGCATACCGGCTGACACTTTCCCGTCCCATATCAATTTGCAGGTCATTCCAATAGAAATGGAGCAAATGCTGATTCAATATACTTGAATACACACTCATGCCTTGAAAGCCTTCAAATAACGGGGTATTGTTGCGCACGCCGTTCATCCAATCAATCCGGGCAAGCGGATCTTCTTTTGAGCGGCTTTGAATCTGCTGAATGAGCTTCATTTGCTCATGTCCAGCATATGCCTCACTATTTAGATACGTATCTGATACGCTCTTAATATTGCTTCTTTCAGATAAGTAGCCCTGCTGATACACGCCTGCTGTCAGTAAGCTGACAACGAGTAGCACAGCTGAAAAGAGACGAAGATGCTGGCGTTTTTCCGCATGAATCATAAGGAAAAACAAGCTGACCACAAGCAGCCCTATTCCAGTAAATACAACAACATCCATATGATGCATCGCTCGTTCTGAAAGGACGACTGCGAGAAGGAACACGATCCAAGCACCTAATACCGCACGCTTTTTCCACTTCCACTCAATTTGCGCAACATGCTTGATCGTGATTGCAGCAACCGCTCCAACTGTAAAGGCGAGAATGTATTCAAATCTATACTGTGGTGCAGAAAAACCATTAAACACGCTCGCCATCTTTGGACTGTAGTGAAAAATGATCAGCAGTACACTAATTGATGTGAACATGAAAAACCATCTATTCCGGTAAAGCGGGACAAGGAATAGACAAATAAGAAAGATCACAGGTAATAAATACACCCTGCTTAAAAACAGCAGGTGATCATGCAGCTCGAACCAAGGAATCGCCTGTTCATACGGAGGCCTTACGTTATTGAGAAAGCCATAAACAGACGGGATGAAAAAGGCGGCACTGATTCCAAACGATAACAGCGTAGAGATCGCAAGGGTCCAGAACACTTTCCAGCCTTGCTCCTCGCTTTGAAGCTTGATCATATATCTGAAAACAAGATAAATGGCTAAAAAGATAAATTGAATATATGCAAAGTAAAAATTGTTGATCAGCATGAGGCTGCACGCCGCAATAAACCAAGCCGGCTTACCCGTTTGGAAAATCCGTTCAACCCCAAGCACAAGCAGCGGGAGCCACATCATACTATCGGTGAAAAACTCCCAAAATGTTTGATGCCGAAAATACACAATAGACAATCCGTAAATTGCGGCTCCTGTTAATGCGCTCAGCCTATGCTGAACCATTGAAAGAAGCACACGGTAAGCGATGAAAAGAATAAGCGTCAGCTTGATCACACTCAGCCAAATGACGGCATTTGCCCAGAAATGAATGTCCGTTGACTGGATGAAATGAAGCGCATTCATCAGCCAGACGACAGCGACTGTGACCATAAAGACAGTCGACGTTGTGAAATAATAACCTAATTGCGTATATGTACCGCCGCCTAGACCGAATTGATAGGAATAAAAGAAGTTCCCTTTGACGTATTCATCGTAAAGCAGCTTTTTAAATGGGAGCATTTGTGAGATTCCGTCTCCATCTCCTGTCATATACCGGCCTTGCGTATATTCATATAAGAAAAAGGAGTGTCCTAATAAAGCGAGAATGAGGCACATTCCTATCATTATCCATCTACGTTTCATCATCTAAATCCTTTCTGCAAAAGATCCACTGTTCTTTGAAACAAAACAACCCAGCAAGCGATTCGTGCTTGCCGGTTATTTGACTCCACGTTATTTAAATAACTGTGTTAACACTCGGTCTTGTTCCTTTGAGCTTGTCTCTTGTTCCATCACATTTGATTCCTGGATTAAATAATGCGGCCTCTTTTTCGTTTCATAATAAATACGGCCAATATATTCTCCAATCACACCTAGACTCAAAAGCTGGACACCTCCGAGGAACAGCACAGCCGATATCAAAGTAAAATAACCCGGCACCATAATGCCCGTTCTGACGATTTGAATAAAGGTGGCCACGATGTAAATCAATGAGAGAAATAAGATCAGTATGCCAGTATAAAAACAAATTCGCAGCGGGCGGTTGTTAAAGGAAATAACGCCGTCTATGCCATAGTTAAATAATTTCTTCAGTGACCATTTTGTATCACCATGCTGTCTTTCTACATTTTCATAATAGATGACCTTTTCTTCAAACCCAATCCAGCAAAAAAGCCCTTTCGAAAAACGATTTCCCTCTTTCAGCTGAAGCAACGCATCGATGGCTTGGCGTGAAATTAAACGGAAATCCCCGACGCCATCACGCAAGTCCACTTCTACTACCTTGTTCATCACCTTATAGTACATGGATGACAGGTAAGAGCGCAGCTTGCTGTCACCTTTACGATTCCGTTTGGCAATGACTTGATGATAGCCTTCTTCATACCCTCTGACAAAGTCCTGAATTAAATACGTCGGGTGCTGCAGATCGGCGTCCATAATAATCGCAGCTGCTCCTTTTGCATGTTCAAGACCTGCCAAAATAGCGGCTTCCTTTCCAAAGTTACGCGAAAAGGAAATATATTTAACCTTTGCACTTTTGCGAGAGAGCTCTCTCATGTATTGAAGCGTGTTGTCTTTGCTTCCATCATTTACAAAGATGATTTCAAAATCATAATGAAAATCGCGAAACTCTTCCTCGAGTGCCTCAAAGATTCGTCTGATGTTTTCACCTTCATTGTAAGAAGGAATTATAACAGAGAGCAGTTCCCGTTCCATATCGCACCTTCTCTTCACTTTTTTCACATAGTCTGATATGTTCATTATTCCTTTTTTGTCAGAAAACGAAACCTTTTTTTATTATCCATAAATTACATGTCTCTTCAATCGTTTCATTATATCAGAGTTTTATTTCCAGTGATTTTCAGCAGGATGAATTTAATGTAATTTTAAGTTTAATCATTGTAAAAAGCCTGTAATTCCGATCACAGACTAGGTATTGTTACATAAAATTGTTTAATCATTTATATATTATCCTGTTTTTTGAAAAAGATGAGTGAACGTGAAAAGGGCAACCTTTTTAGTGTAGCAGCCCTCGATTGTTTTGTTGCAGATGCTCGTTTGCCTTTGATTGTTTATTTTGAAATAAATGCAGCTGCGCTCCGTAGCTCTCGATCCACTCTTGGACAATTCGTTCTGTTGTTTCCTGTCCTTTATACTTGCGGCCAGCCTTTGCATAAGTCGTTTCAAAATCACTCCAAAGCAGCTCTACCCATGTACGTGCTTCGTCATATGTCAGCATATTGTTTTTTTCCATAAGTTGTTCTGTTAATCGCTCAAAGTATTGTTCCATGCCTGTTCCTCCTTCATCTAGCAGAATGTGCCTTTTTAAAAAAACTTCTTTTTTCATATACTACCCTTACGTCTTCAAAAGACGCAAATGATTTGTATTGTTTGGAGGGAATCGATATGCGTAATAAAGCAAAAGGCTTTCCAAATCAGGTAAATCACAAGTTTGAAGGCGAACCAGGCGCTACAGATGCTTATGCGTCTAAACGGCCGAATGGTGAAACGAATACACGTCCACAGGAACGTATGAGGGCATCAGGGAAACGCTAATTTTTCCAAAGGGAGTGCTTGAGATATGAGTTCAAATGGGAAATCGTATATGGCAGACTTTGTTCAATTAAGGACAACCGCTTACCCTCAACCATGGGCGAATGCAAAACATTCTGCCTCTCAGGTCAACGGAGAAACGCAGCAAACGCAGCACGACATCGTACTTCAGAACAACGTCCGTAAACAGCGTTCGAAGTAAAGAAAAGGACTGATCTCTTAGGATCAGTCCTTTTGCGTCAGCATTGAAATCGGCAGGGCATCTTCCTTATTTGGAGCCGATAATCTGTATCCCCACGCAAAAACGCCATTTAGATATTCTACATAAAACTCTTCGTCTGTGTCTTTGATTTGATAAGTTGTTTTCGTTTGAATCAAGGCTGGATCTAATAAATAGGCTTTCGCCATATCGATTTTCCGTTCTAAAACTGCGTATTCATTCACAATGCCAAGCTGCTCAGCCTTTCGTGCTTTTTCAGAAAGGGCGGCAATCTCCTGCTTCAATTCGTATTCTGTCATCTCACTATAGCGTTTTTCCATCTGTCATTCCCCTTTGTCTAAACCGTGATCAATTGTATCGAGATCAAAGCCTTTTCTGAATAAAAATTGCTTCACTTTCATCTTCTTTTCAAATGATCCGTCATATCCTACCTTGCGTTTTGCCTTCTCCAGCATATACAGGAGGGCTTCTTCTTCCTTTTCCTCTTCTTGTCCATCATAGGCTTCTTGAAGGGCTTTATCAATGATCTCAAACGAAAATCCCTTTCGCTGCAGCTGCAGCTTGATGCGCTGCTCGATCTCTTTTGCAGAACGATTTTTTTCTTTTTTGACAAGCTTGAGAACCTGTTTTACAGCTTCCTCCAGCTGCAAGTCATCAGGGTATTGCGATAGCGCCTGTTCAATCGTGTCATCGTCTATCCCCTTGAGCTTCAATTCTTTTTTTAGGACGGACGGTCCTTTGCTGTTCGTTTTCCGGTGAGTGCTGACATAGGCTTCTGCAAATTCAAGATCATTTACATACTTATAATGCTTTAATTTGTGTATAATTTCACTAATAGCAGGTGCAGGAATTTCTTTTTTCGTTAAATAATCGGTGACTTCTTTTACTGATCTCATGCGGTAGGATAAATAATCAACGGCCTGCTGAAATCCTTTTTTCACCGAATCACCGAATTGAATCTCAATGATATCTGCTTCGTCCAGCTCTTTTCCTTTTTTCAAATCGTGCTGGACGAGCACATCTAAATCAACGCTAAAGGCGTACTTTTCATCAAGAAAGATGTTTACCCGCTCTGTATTGTTTTTCTGAGCAGAAATTTTTGTAATATAGGGCATCCTGTGATCACTCCTTTTCCAAAACAGTCAGGATGTTTCTTCTGATTCAACATCGTGAAAGATATAGGTATGTATATGAGAGGAGAGATGTCAATTGAATATCGCCATTACCGGAGGAACCGGTTTTATCGGCCAGCATGTCACAAAAGTACTCGCTGCTGAGGGACATCATCTATATATTTTAACAAGAAATCCAAAGGAATCCGAACAAAATCATTTACATTATGTGCAGTGGCTGACAGAAGGTGCTGCGCCTGAACATGAATTGCCTGCCATCGATGTATGGATTAACCTTGCTGGAAAATCCATTTTCACGCGCTGGACAGACAAGGCAAAAGAAGGCATCCTCTCCAGCCGTCTCAAATCCACACAAGAGGTAAGACACATTATAGAAGCGCAGGAATCGAAACCATCTGTGCTGATTCAAGCAAGTGCTGTTGGGATTTATGGCACTTCTCAAACAGGAGATTTTACGGAGGAATCGCCTCCTGCGGATTCTGATTTCTTAAGTCATACATCAAGGCTTTGGGAGGCTGAGGGGCAAAAGATTGAAGCACTCGGCATTCGTACGGTCTACACACGCTTTGGCGTTGTGTTAGGAGAAAAAGGCACACTGCCGCTGATGACACTTCCTTACAAGCTGTTTGCCGGCGGGACAATCGGCTCTGGCTCGCAATGGGTTTCATGGGTTCATGTTGAGGATGTGGCGCATCTCATTGCTTATGCGATTCATAATGACGACCTGTCAGGTCCGCTCAATGTCACATCACCGAATCCTGTTCAAATGAAGCAGCTCGGTCAAACAATTGCCTCTACCCTTCGACGTCCCCATTGGCTGAAGGTGCCATCTTTTGTGATCAAAACGGCACTTGGTGAAATGTCATTACTTGTTTTAGAAGGCCAGCGTGCTCTGCCAAAAAAAGCGTTGCTCTCTTCTTATGGCTTTTTGCACCCTGAACTAAAAAAAGCGATTTTGCATTCTGAGGAATAAAATTTGTCAAAAACACCCACCCTATTAGAAATGAGATGTAGGGGGCAATTTTGATGAAGAAAAAAGAACACCAGCCAACTTCGAAGCTGAAGAAAACCCAGGAAGTCCTGTATCAGCAGGAATTCAAAAAAGCGGAAAGAGCAGCAGAAAAAAGAAACAAATAAGACGGATATTCCCCTCCAACAAGCACATAACTAAAGTGATCTTGTAAAGGAGGGAAAGGCTTTGAAAAAAGACCAACACAAAAAATCCAACCACGAGCTCGCGGCACAAGAGACGGATGGCGAATATGTTGAATTTTCCAAAGAACTTGCAGATCCGAATGACGTAAAAGCAATGGCACGTATGAAAGCAGCCGATCAGCGCGCCAAAAAACAATAAGTAAAAAAGCAGACCTTATTCAGCGGTCTGCTTTTCTTTTATTTGATTTCAGTAAGAAGACTTGATGCTTTCTGACGTGATTTTTCCTCTGGCACCTCTTCTGGATAACCTATATGAAGGATCGCAGCGAACCGTTCGTTTTCCTTTAATCCCATGTCTTGTTGAAAGCCTTTATCGTATAAAATACGTCCGCTCTTCCATACCATACCGATTCCTTGATCCCATGCAAGCAGCTGAAGATTTTGAATGAGCGCGCTGACAGCGGCAAAATCATCATTTCTCACGACAGGGTTCTCGTCTTCTTTTAGCACGACAAGTAAAAGCGCTGGAACCTTAGAAAAGTATTCTCTGTATTGATTGATTTTTTCTTCTTTTGCATCTGGGTTGTTGCGCTGAAAGAAAGCAATGAAGCGCTCTACAAAAGTGGCTTTGGCTTCATCCGTCACCGCATATAAAAAGCGCCACGGCTCCGTGATTTTATGATTAGGTGCATAGACTGCATCCTCTAATAGCGGCTGAAGCTGCTCAATCGTCACCGGTGTGTCTTTGAATTTTCGAATCGATCGTCTATATCTGACAGCGTCTCGAACCGTTAACGCTTCTGTTTGTTGTTTCGTTTCTGGCATATGATATGTCATCCTTTCAATCAACTTAATTGAAATTGATTCTCATTCACATTATAAACGTCATCGCATGCAGTTGCAAATCAAGTATCCCTTCTCCCCGTTTGCTAAATAGTTGTTTGACTTTTTCAAGTAATGTTACAATCATATTACGTTTTAAACAAATTTTGAGAAAAAAGCCAAGATGATGAAATGATTTTCAAGTATTCCCATTTTGTCTGATCTGGTTTTTTTGTCAAAAGGCTTTCAACCATGATTGGAAAGGAGGCTTCTGGATGGAATGAAAATCAATATTGGACAAATCATTAAACTCTACCGTTATAAACAAAATATGACCCAATCTGAATTGGCAGAAGGAATTTGTTCTGTCTCTCATTTAAGTAAAATTGAAAATGGCTCAAAGGAGGCCAATCAAGATACGATCAATTTGCTGCTTGAACGGCTTGGCATCAGCCAAGAAAAGCTGTCACAAAAGGCGCGTCATCTGCTGTCACTTTTGGATGAGTTTCAAATGAATATGTATTTCTATGCTCTCGATCAGGCTGAACAAAATGCAGAAATGATCATTCAGCACGAGGAGCAGTTCTTTTCGCTCGATTTAGGCATTCAGTATCATTTGTCCTTATTTCAATTTTATTTATTAACGGATAAACAGCCGCTTGCCTTAAAAACACACCGCGTGCTCAAAAAATTCGAAAAAACCTTTATTGAAACGGAAAAAGAAATTTTTGAATATCTTGACGGCATTCATCAAATTAAAATTGGTCAGCTTGAAGATGGGCTGAAAAAGCTTGAAAGCTGCTTTTCCTACGCTTCAGTCGAACAAAGTGATTTGTATTATCACTATGCAAAAGCACTTGGAAACATGGGACAGCTGGGTGATGCGCTTGAAGCGACACATCAAGCGATGGATCTATATAGACAAAAGAACAATTTCAAGCGGATTATTCACTGTACACTTATTCATGGCGTGATCTCACTTGAACTAAAAGCCTATCAAACTGCGAAGAAATATATAAAGGAAGTGATTTTGCACACGTCCCTTCATCCTGATGCCTATATTAAAATGTCCGCTTATTTTTATTACGGAGTGCTCTTAAAACGTGAAGGCGATTTCTCTTCAGCTGTGCCTTATTTACTAGATTCACTCAATTACTTTAATCAAGAACAGATAGAAGATCGTTACTGTGAAACGCTATATGAAATTGCGACACTTTATGCTGAATATGACCGCAAAAAAGCACTTCCCTACATACACGAGCTGTTAAAACAGCCTCGTATTCAGCCAAACTGTTTATATATGATCAAAATCTATAAATTGATGATTGAGGAAAACCCTCTTGATTTGAAAACCTATTTGGTCGAAGCAGCCCTTCCTTACTTTGAACACAATGAGCTGCACAATGAATATTTATTTGCTCTTAGAACCTTGCTTACCTATGCAGCTGCTGAGCTTGATGAGCAGGCCTATAAGTCCTATACAAAGAAACTGCTCGATCATTTAACAGTATATCTTCCCTATTACAAAAAAGCATGACCTTCTGCCGATCGAAGGTCATGCTTTTTCTATTTATTAAATGGTCTCTTGTTGATCTGTGTCATGATGGTTCACCCGTTTGACAGAATGAATATACCGTCTTTTTGCAAAGAAATCGTACGCATGCTGTCCAAAGCCAAGCCAAATACTGAGCAAGATGAATGGGATCGTTCCCCATAAAGCAGGGATATGACAAGCCATACGCAGCCAAGTATAAATCCCTGAATACTTCTGATTTTTGGCTAAAGAAATAGACACGATTCGTTTTTCCGCCTTCTCTTCACTGATTTTATTCAGCCTGAGCAGCTGCGAGTGTCTAAAGGATTCAAAGTGAATCCGATTTTTCCAATCGAGTGATCTTAATAAATCAATCATTTTTGCACATGCAGGACTTTGTCCGTCATAAAACACAAGCAGCCTCAGTGATTTAATGGAACGCTGTTCTCTTTTTTTCGATTCAGCGAGCTTCTTTTTTTCTTGATCGAGATAAATGATTTTTTTCATAAATTGATCGCCTGTCCTTTTCCGTCATTTTTTTAGTTCGTTCAAAGGAGATTACAACTAGATTACTATAGTTGCTGGGCCTCTTGTATTGGGAAAAAGCCAACCATTGTGCGTTATATGAGCCTTTGGATAAGGGCAAAATCATTAATTTCATGGCATATATGAGGTTTTTCAACTAAAAGTGGTTGGGAAAATCGTGGTGCTTTGCGGTTTTCTGCGGTATTTGATAGAATTCTGCGGTTTTCTACATCTTTATGCGGTGGTTTTGTAGGTAAAACGCAAAAACAAGATAAAAAAAGACTACTTCCCATTGCGGCGAAGTAGTCTTTTGGTTTATATTTTTGCCAAAACTTCTACTATTTCTTTCTCAATATCTTTCCATAAGTAACGGTCGGTCGTATAGTGATGTGCGGCTTCTTTCGCAAATACTTGAAAAGCTTCTTCAAAATCAGGTGCATCTTTGTCCGGTTTTTTCTCATCGACAAAGCGCTGTGCTTCTGCTGAGCGAGGTCCCCATTTGCCCACTTCATTCCCGTCCTGATCAATGATGACGATAATCGGAATCGATCTTGCGGTCCCGTTCGTTAAATACTGATCCATCAGGTCTAGATGCTCATCCCGAATGAAATAGCGCACATCAATGAGTGCTTCATTTGCAATACGCATGAAAATCGGGACATTGACCATCGCATCTCCGCACCAATCCGCTGTGATGACAAGCGCTCTGAGCTTTTTCTTTTGCAGCTTTTGAAGCAGCTCTTTTTCTTTTTGATGGATTGCATACTGGTTGTACACCGTGAACAGATTTTCCCTGTTTTTCTCCATGTTGTGTACATATGTACGTTCAGCTAATCCCTTTGTAAACCATTCATTTAATGTCATATGAACATCCCCCTTACCCTTCAACTTTACCACTTTTGCTATTCTTTTGTCTAAAAAAACCTTCACCTAGTGAAAGGTAAAGGTCTTTTGGTTTATGGACGCGGCTTTCGATTTGGGTCCATCCCGATCAGCTTGGTGACAAGCACCATTGTGACAGGCAGTGACGTATTCTTTTTATACGCTAAATATTTCCCGCGCCATTCAGGCTTATATTTCTGTTTAAACGACCGTAAACCGCTGAAGCTGTACATATATCTGACATTGTTGAAAATAACACTCGCCAAACGCTCCGTGAGAAAGGACTGATGGAACGTCCCCACATTCGATAAAGGTGCCATTCCCATGTTAAACGATTTGTAGCCTCTTTCTTTCGCCCATTGAAACAGGTGGATAAACAGCGCATCCATCATCCCGTTCGGTGCATCATGCATATGACGCATTAAATCAATGGAAATCTCCCCTTCTTGATACATCGGCATCAATGATACAAAGGAAATGATCTGTCCTTGTTCATCCTTTAGAATCGCAATCGGTGCTTTTTGAAGATAGTCTTCTTGAAAATAACCGAGCGAAAACCCTTTTTCTTTTTTCTTTCCAAGCCAGCTGTCAGAGATCTGTTTTAAGGTTGAAATCAACTCATCTGAAAAGGGAGGTTCCAGCATTTCAAAGGTGTAGCCTTCTCGTTCAAATTTATTCGCCACAGCTCGTAAATTTGATTTTTTCTTACCTGACAGGGTAAACGTTTCTAAATCGACCATGGCTTCTTCCCCAAGCTTAAAGAAGTGAAAGCCTAAGTCATGATAAAGAGCCATCCCTTCTCGTTCTACTTGATAAAAAGCGACGCGGTAGCCGGCTTTTTCTGTCTCCTGTAAAAACTCTTCAAGTACAAGCGGATAAGACGCCTCACGTCCAGATGGATCTCCGAGCACAATGACGCAGCGGCCAATTCGCCCAAACTGAAGCATCGCTTCTCCATCACTTGAGAAAAATAGTTTTTTGTCGCCTAAAAAGCCAAGATGACTGAGAGCATTTCCGCCCTTTTCTTCTAAAAACGTTTTTAATTTTTCATCATCTGCTTTTTCTCCAATCGGAAAGGCTTTCTTATTAAAAATCAATTTACTAATGAAGAAGAAAAGCGGTACACCGATGAGAGCGATCATGCTTGTCATCGTGATATGCCGTTCATTATGCACCAAGTAATCCTTACTCAAGAAATGCCCGATTTTTGTCCAAATAAAGTTGCCAATCACATTATAGTTAAAGAGCACGAATAAATAACCAGCGGCAGCCGTCACAAACTGATTTAAGGAGTAAGGTGCCTGCTGCTTCACAAATTGATTTCGAAGAGAGAAAAACACAGCCATGATGACTGGCAAAATAAAAATCAGACTGAGGTTAAACCCCTTTAACAAAGCAAACACAAAACCGCCTGCTAAAGAGATCATTGTCAGCACGTACGATCTTTTCGTTCTTTTATACACTTCAATGGACAAAATCATTAGAATGATTCCGAACATTAAAGAAAGACCATTAAATCCCGATAACAGAAAGTGCGGAATGCTGGTAATCACACCTAATCGATCGACTGGAAGCACAACAGACGCCATGATGAGCAAGCCGCTTCCAAAGGTTAAAATTGATAAAGATCCATACAATAATCGGATTAATAAAGCACGGTGCAAAACAATTAAAACGTTCGTTGTTTCAATGGCAGGTGCCATTTTCGGATTGCCTTCAAGACGTCTAAGCGTTGTTCCTGTTAAATCGTAAGCAGCTAGACAAAGCCCTAGGATAAACGGGAAGATCGAGTACACGAAGCGGTACAAGACGAGCGCCGTCAGCACCATCTCTTTATCAAAACCAATGTATTGCATGCTCAGTAAAAAGATAAGGTCAAACGAACCAAAGCCGCCCGGAACCATACTGATTAAACCGCCGATTGACGCAATCGCAAATACACCTAAGACAATTCGGACATCGACATTCATCCCCATAGAGACGACAGCCATGTACATGACAAGTCCAGCTGCCAGCCATTCTAAAAACGATGCCCCGATATAAGCGTAAATTGGATGCTTCAGTCCATTTTCACCGCTCTCAATCGAGCTTTTTCGAATGGATGCCATGACGATATATATCGGTACAATACAGGCAAAGATAATGACAAATGCCCATAGCCACGGCTCCTGGCTGATAATACTTTCAACTGGAAGCACCCTGACCAAGATCAAATCACTGAAAATAGATAAGCCCAAAAGGACAGAGGAAGTCAAAAGGGCAATGCCTTTCAGCAATTTTTTCGTATCTGTTATGTACTCCTTATAGAGAAGCGTTCTAAGCCCTGCTCCTGATAGACCGCCAAACCCAAGAACACTGTTAAAAGAGTTGGCAATCCAGGAAATGCGTATCGTTTTCCATCCGCTGATGGGCATATTCAGGCTTTTTCGTAAAATAAAATCATATAAGGACATCGATAAAACCGCGACAAGTCCAAGAAAGACAAGAATAAACAAGTCCATTCGGTTCAAGCTGTCAATAATATAAAACGTCTTTTTAATGGAAAGTCCGCTCAGCTCCTGCTTCGCGACAAAAATTAAGACAAGGATAATGACGATCGGAAATAGCATTTTTAAGATCGTCATACCCGTTTTTTTGTTCCACATGTTTTTCCCAACTTTCTAGGTTGCTTCAATTATTTCAACTGAACATTATTATACAACAAATACCACTTGATTCATGCAGTTTAACATTTAAAAGCTTGACGAACCTTTCAATTAGAAGTAAAAATCAGTAATATAAAGAAAAAGAGCCGCTTAAAGGAAGTGAACAAGCGTGGAATATAATATTCATGACACCACCGTATTAAAAGAAGAGATTCTATCTCCAGAGGAAAGAAAGACATGGGTTCTTTATATGAAAGTGCTCACAGCTGCAGGTCTTGGAGATGTTTCTGAGTGGATGAAGCTTGATATGAGTATGCCTCAAATGAAAGTGCTCATGCTGCTCAATAACCATGGCTCTCTCAAAGTATCCGAAATCGCTGAAAAAATGGGCGCTTCTTTGTCCAATATGACAGGTCTGCTTGATCGGTTAGAACAGTCTAACTTTGTCGTGCGAAAGCACTCTGAGCGTGACCGGAGAATCATTGTCGTAGAACTGACAGAGGAAGCGAAAAATATTTTCAGAAGTATTTATCAAAAAGGACACGAAAAAATCAAAAATTCCCTGCAGCGGCTCAATGACGAGGAAAAAGAAAAAGTCAATGAAGGCCTTGCTATCTTAGAAAAAGCACTGCGTCCTGAACGCGGCTAAACTTGAAAAGGAAAAAAGACGGTCACTTGAGGTCCGTCTTTTTTATTTCTTCTACTTGTTTATCTGAGAGGACGAAATTTTTTCGAAAAAATTCCCTGTCATCCCATAAAAGATAGGCTAAGCCGATGATGAGAAAAAAAATGCTGATCCACGTACCGCCAGGAAGCAGCTGTTCAAGTTCCTCAATCGTTCTTTCTGAGCCTAAGCTGTTACTATAACGTATCTCAAAAAGAACATATTTCGCTATATAAAATAATCCCGCCATACAGATAAACATGGCACCGACAATTCTTCTTCCAGACATGCATTTACTCCTTTAATTCCACTGATTTCTTTTGATTAATTCTGTGATATGGGCAAGGTGATGCTTTGAATGCCAGACGTACATTCCTGCTGCATCATATAAGGACACCATTTGTTGATCGGCAGGGTGATAATAAGATGCGTTGAAGTCTTCCTCTGACATTCCCCGCAGTAAAGTGACCCACCTGCGATGCAGACTGCTGATCAAAGGCAGGGATAAACTGATGGGCGCCTTGCTGTCAGGAAGTGAGGCAAATCCCTCCTGATCATATGGACGTATGTCAGGTGTATCTTCTGTGAGAGCAAGCTTGAATCGTAAGTATGCATTTAGATGGCTGTCTGCTACGTGGTGAATGAGCTGACGAACAGTCCATCCTCCCGGGCGATAAGGTGTATCAAGCTGAGCATCTGTCAGCGGTGCAGTCACCGCTTCATACTCTTCGGGGATTGCAGCCAGCTGTTCAATCCATGCTTCAAGCTGTGCTTTCGTTTTTGTTTCAACCGGTTCATATAAGCCAATCGGATATTGTAATGACGTCATACGTTCTCCCCTTTCTCAAATCCTTCAAGTACAAATTTGCCAATCATCTTTCCATGCTCAAGTGTTTGATGTGCCTGCTTCAAGTTAGCAGCATTGATCGGACTGAGAACCTTTGTTAAGGTATGCGTTATTTTTCCCTGCTCAAATAACTCACCCGCCTCTGTCAAAAGCTCATGCTGTTTGATCATGTCCGCTGTTTCAAACATAGGGCGTGTGAACATGAATTCCCATACAAATGCCGCACTTTTATTTTTGAGTAATTGAATGTCTAGGTTGTGCTGGTTTTCGACAATGGTACAGATCGTTCCTTGCGGTTTGATGGCTTCTGCCATGCCTTTGAAATGTCCATCTGTATCATTTAAGCATAAAATAAAATCCACTTCGCCTATTCCTTTTTCCTCGAGCTGCGCGAAAAGCGGCTGATGATGATCAATGATATGATCGGCACCTAATGACAGACACCACTCTTTTGTTTCTGGTCTTGATGCGGTAGCGATCACAGTTGCCTTCGCTAATTTGGCTAGTTGAATGGCGATAGAACCAACCCCGCCTGCACCACCAATGATCAGCAAGGTTGAGCCTTCAGCATTCCGCTTCATATGCATCCGGTCAAATAAAGCCTCATAAGCCGTAATTGTTGTAAGGGGCATTGCGGCTGCTTCTGCAAAGGATAGATTGGCAGGCTTTTTCGCCACAATACGTTCATCCACAAGCTGGTATTCACTATTCGAGCCTTGACGCGTAATATCTCCCGCATAGTATACGTGATCACCTGGCTGAAACAATGTACACGATTCGCCCACTTCAACAACCGTACCGCTTGCATCATAGCCTAGTATTTTCAGTTTTTCTTCCTTCTGATCCTTCGATGACCTCACCTTTGTATCAACTGGATTCACTGACACAGCCTCTATCTTCACGAGTACATCTCTGCCAGACGCTTTAGGCTTTTCGACCTCCTGATCCATCAGGCTTTGCTCATGCTCAATCGGCAAATACTCCAATAGTCCAACTGCTTTCACTCGCTCGCACTCCCTTTCTCCATTCTTTCTTTCCACATTTTATCATAATTTTCTGATGTTTATGGCTGGATCAAACGAGTGACGGCACATTTATGACCTCTTCAGAGCCTTTCGTTCCCTCGCCATGTATGAAGGACGTGCCTTTTGCAAAGAAGGTACATAAGTGAACCAGCTGTTGGATTTAAAAAATAGCTGAACGTAATAAAACTGGACGTGCTGGAGAAAAATGACGATCAATAAAAAAAGAGTGAATGAGAGTGTAGATAGATATGCCCTTCCCTGTATCCATTCATTGATCAAAAGAATCACAAAACCGAGGATGAGGAGCTGTTCAACTCTTTGCACGAGCTGGCTAAAGACCTGCCCGCGTTTTGATAGATCACCAGACTGATGTTTTCTAATCCTTCTCGATTTGTAGAACCAAATGATACTTTCTGTTAGGTTATGAATCATAAAAAGAGCGATGAGGGCGATCAATAATGGTGGCAGGGTATAAAGGACTTGTGCAACGAACGGAAACACTAAAAAATAACAGGCAATCAATGCATGTCTGACTGATAAGAGAAATAGGTCTTTTTCTATGGTTGTTTTCATGTATTCCACCTCCATATGTACTACGTTTCATTTGCCGAAATGTTCCCTTCGCTATCAAAAAAGCAGCGCTTAGTACGACAGGGCCTTGCGGGAGCTTGTTATCCTTTTTCGATTCAAGGGGAACAGCCACGGTATCCCATGATTCGCTTGCTTCTTTTTCAGAAAACACATAGGTGACGGTTCCTTCCCCTTTTGTTATCTGTTTTAAAGGGTGCTTTCCTTTAATAAGCCACACTTGATAAACAGCAGATGAATCAAGCGGACCCTTTAAGCCGGCTGCACTCACCACACGTTCTTTTTTACCGTTATGCTCTATCACTGAAAAAGCACCTGTCGTTTTTGGTGATGCGGCCGATGCCAATGATTTTGTGGCAACCACTCTGACAGGTTCTTCCGCTTGTTCTTTTTCATTCGATAAGAAATACATATTTCCAGCTGCTGAAATGAGAAGCAGTGCGGCAACGAGCGGTAAGAGCCACTGGTTTCGTTTCTTTTGCAGCGGTTTGATTTCGTTTGGCTCAGGTGCAGCCTTGAGCTCTTTTTTATGGCTATTCTTTTCTTCAACTGTCTCTTCTTCAAACACCTGGGATAAAATACGATCTTTCATCCCTACAGGAGGTGTTTGGTTTGGTTACCTGCTAGAAATGGACTGTCAGACATGAGCGATGTCAATTCTTCAAGCTCTTCTTTGCAAGCTTGCAGTGCTCTCGTCTCCCTCTCAATTCAATTGAGGTAGAACGCATTCTTTCCTCATGTCATAATAGAGTGTAAATTGGAGATATTGGAGTGTCCGTATATGATCGTGACAATTGTTCTTTTTTTATTAGCAGGTTTAGCAGAAATTGGCGGAGGTTATTTGGTATGGCTTTGGCTGCGTGAAGCAAAACCTGTCAGCTTCGGGATCGCCGGAAGCCTCATCTTGGTTGCATATGGCGTCATTCCGACCTTCCAGCAGTTCCCGACTTTCGGACGGGTTTATGCTGCCTATGGCGGTGTTTTTGTCATTCTTGCTGTATTCTGGGGCTGGTGGGTCGATCGAAAAACACCTGATCTATATGACTGGATGGGTGCTTTGATCTGTTTGGCTGGAGTCAGTGTGATGTTATTTGCGCCTCGCAGTTAATGGACCCATATAAAAAGTGCTGCCCGCTCTGGCAGCACTTCAATGTTTGACTGGATATTCATGAACGAGCTCCAGCTGTTTGTAATTCTTTGTTTTTCTCCTTAAAGCGTTCATTATGAGAGGAAACGTACGCCACTTTTTCAGCTTCTGGTTCAATATAAAGCTTTGCGCTATTCAGTGCATTGACTCCATCAACAAACGTGCCGGCAATTAAGCGGACCTTGCTTTTATGTGTACACAAGTCGCCTACCGCATAGACGCCCGGTAAATTGGTTTCCATTTTTTCATTGACCTCGATTAGTCCCCATTCACCTTGCTTGAGGCCCCATTCTGATAGAACGCTTAAATCGCCTTTCATCCCGTGATTGACGATCACAGCATCTGTTTCTATTCGTTCTTTTTCACCTGTCTCTATGTTTTGAATGGTGACCGCATCAATTTTGTCGCCTTGACCATGCAGCTCTGTTAGTTCATGCGGGGTTAAAATTCGTTTGCAAGTTGCCTTCATATTGGCGACGTTTTTCTCATGTCCGCCAAACATGTCACGGCGATGCACGACGGTGACACTTTCAGCAATCGGAGCAAGGGCATTGGCCCAGTCAACCGCTGAGTCGCCGCCTCCAGAAATAACAACCCGCTTCCCTGCAAATGTCTTGAGCTCCTGGACAGTGTAATAAAGGTTTGTCACTTCATAGCGGTCAGCATGCTCGATTTCAAGTTTCCGCTGAACTGGAATGCCGTGACCCATCGCTAATATGAGGGTCTTTGTCAAATGACGATCGCCATTTTCAGCCGTCAGCAGGATATGATGATGTTCATCTCGCTCGAATGACGTGATTTTTTGATTCAGTACAATCTCTGGTTCAAATGTTTTCGCCTGTTTTTCCAGCTGCTGTATCAGCTGTTCTCCTCTTGTTGGCGGCAAACCACCTACATCCCAAATGACCTTTTCAGGATATAGTAGGATTTTTCCGCCAAGACTTTCGTTGTACTCAAGTACCTTCGTTTTTAAGTCCCGCATCCCACTATAAAAGGCGGTGTACATGCCTGCTGGCCCGCCGCCAATAATGGTGACGTCAAACAATTCAAGCTGATCTGTCATTTGAGTCCCTCCAGTTTTTCATCGAATGATCTATTTATCAGTGATATTGATTCTCATTATCATATATACCTATTGTAGTCTACTCTAGTGAAGGGAAGCAATAGCTTTCTTTAAAAAAAGAACAGGACGAGTGCTCACTCGTCCTGCCATCCATCACACGATGGTTAAACCAAGGTCTTTTAATTCAAGAGAAACAAGTCTTGCAATCGCATCTGCGCCTTCTTTTGTAAAGTGCGTGCGATCCTCAATTCCTGTTGACAGCATAAAGTAAGAGGTCGTTTTCTCTATACCGGAAATTTGATAAAACTGAAGACTTGCGGTATTTAAATCGACGAGAAGAACTTCTTGTTCATCGGCTAATTCTTTCATAGCGGCACAGTAATCAGGAAAATTATTGATAAATTCTCCGTCTTTTTCATGAAACCGTGCGACTGGGGTTAGTAAAAGTGGTGTTGCCCCTTTTGCTCTTGCTCCATGAATATATTGAGACAGGTAGCTTTTATACGTCGTGAAAGGATCTGTATGCCGCTCAGGCTTTTCCTTGGAAGCATCATTGTGCCCCATTTGCGTGAAAAGCCAGTCTCCTGGCTGAATGTCAGCCAATATGTCATCAAGGCGTCCTTCTTCAATGAATGTTTTTGAGCTTCTTCCACCAATGGCACGGTTCTCGACGTTCACCCCGTGCGCTGTATAGCGGTGTAAAAACTCTCCCCATCCTCCTTGAACAGGACGATCTGGATAAGATGAAACGGTCGAATCACCAGCTAAATAGATGGTTGTCATGTTCATACGCCTCCCTTTTTCATTGAGCCACTTCACCTGAGCGATACGGGCATCCTAGTGGCTGCTGAAAAGATATGAAACAATCAGCATCGCTATTTCAATTATTCTCTTTTTAAAGATCAAAACCCTGCTTACCGGTAGATGTGAATGTGTTAAATATGCGGCGGAAGTTCTATTTTTGTCTCCACTGCTTGATGTAACGCCTGAAGCATGTAGCCAATTCCTTTATATGGAGCCAGCGGATAATTTGCTTTTTGATGAGGTTGTAATAAAGGGTCGATCACTTTTCGATATTTCTTTCCACCTAATATCACCAATTCATCATATGCGAAAAGATTTTTTTGATGAAATTGCTGGCTCAGTTCTTCTCGTGTGATCTGCTTAGCATGCGGTGTACCAAAAGCCACATCATAATTTTCGTGTATGATATCATCTGCCTTTAAGAAGCCGTGCTTCGCTGATAAGATCATCCAGTCTGAAAAGAACGTTTGAGCATAGCTTTTCGTACGCTGATGCAGGGGACTTAAATAGACATGGTTCGCTGGCTGGCTCCCTGCTTTTGGATCGACATCCCAAATTTTCTTCGCGCCACATGGAATGATACAAACTCGCTTCACTTGATTTTCTCCTTCCTTCGTCGATACATCTGATACACGATACAGCCTAGCGTTGTGCCAAGTGTATTTAAAAGAATATCATCAATATCGCTGCTTCTTGTAATGATACCAGATTGAGAGAATATCCATTGGAGCAATTCGATCATGGTTGACAGGAGAAAGCCCCCAAGAACCGCCTTTTGCCAGCGCATGGTTCGAAAGGCTTGATATAGAAAAAAACCGAGTGGTACAAATAACAAGATGTTGCCTGCTAAATTTAAAAAGACAAGATTTGGATAGCCATGATGGTAGGCGTGAAGATTTTGATAAATAGACTGCAAAGGCATGAGGTTAACACTCACCTGATCTTTTGGGGCGGAAAAACGATTTGGAAAGACCGTCAAATATAGTAAAACATTCGTATAAATAAACAGACTGGCAAGGACCAATTCTGTTCGCAAATAGATAATACGATTGTGCTTTTTTGCCTGTCTGTATCTTATATGTAAATAGAGCGGGACGAGCAGAAGAAAATAAGCAATGGAAAACATAGCACTGGATGTCATACAGAGAGCTGCCCCTTTCTCACATGATGATGCTTGACCATATTTACAGCTTATTCAGGCTTGCCCGCATCTATTCATCACTTATTCTCACATTCAATGAAGAGAATACCATATTGACAAATCGTCATTTTCTCGCTAAAATGAATGACATTCAGTCATTTGAGGTCGGTGATGATATGTCGAAACGAGAAAAGATTATGCTTGCTGCGATTGATGCGTTTAAAGAAAAAGGAATCGAAAAGACGACCATTTCGGATATTGTAAAAGCAGCAGGAGTAGCGCAAGGAACGTTTTATTTATATTTTCCTTCAAAGCTTTCCGTCATGCCTGCGATCGCTGAACATCTGATCGCACAGATGGTGCCTGCGATCGAAAAAGAATTAACTCAGCATGCAGATGTCCTCGATCAAGCAGATGCGCTTGTTGAATTCATTTTCGCTTTTACAAGGCAATACCGTGATGTCCTTGCCCTGACCTACTCAGGCTTAGCCGCCACCGAGCATTTAAAGGAATGGGAAGATATTTATGAGCCGATTTACAAATGGGTCGCTGCTTTTCTAGAAAAAGCAAAACAGGACAAAAGAGTCCGTGCGAACTTGAACTGTCATTACGCGGCAAAATTCATTATTGGTTTACTCGAATCGTCTGCTGAGCAAATGTACTTATTTACGGAAACAGATACAGAAGAGGTTCTGATTCAAAAGCGAGAGGTAAAGCAATTTCTTCTTTACGCACTTGGCATAGAGACACCTTAACATAGTACAGCACTTGCTGTACGTTCTTTTTCGGCTTTAAAATGACGAATCGTCAGTTTTAGGAGGAAATAGTATGAAAAAAAGCTGGATGTATGTTGCACTCACTTGTTTATTCGAATTACTTTGGGTGTTTGGTTTAAATAGAGCTGATGCTGTGTGGGAGTGGGCGATCATTATCTGCCTGATCCCAGTTGATTTTTATTTTTTAATGAAGGCCTGCGAGAAGCTGCCGACAGGGACCGTGTACGCCGTGTTTGCCGGAGTTGGAACGATTGGTACATCTTTGATGGATTATGCGCTGTTTGGCGGTTCGTTTTCATTAGAAAAGCTCTTATTTATGGGTATTTTAATTCTCGGGATTATTGGACTGAAAGTGTCTGATGGAGATGCACATGAGCAGAAAGGAGAAGCGGTATAAATGGGCTGGTTTTTTGTACTGTTAGCCTCTGCCTGCGAAATCGGCGGAACCATTGGCCTCAATATGTTTAGTAAGAAAAAGCAAATCACGACAGGCATTTTATTTGTCGGCGGGTTTGCCTTATCCTTTTTATTTTTATACGCCTCGTTTTCTTCCGTTCAAGTATCCATCGCTTATACGGTCTGGATCGGACTTGGAACAGCGGGCTCTGTCTTGTTTAATATGATTCTATTTAAAGAGCCGAAAAACATGATTCGTATACTCAGCTTGCTGCTGATTGTGATTGGCGTGGTTGGGCTGAAACTGTTTGCGTAATTGAATCACAAGAAAGAAAAAGCTTATGATGGTATTAGCCATTACATTAGCATAGAAAAAGCAATGGAAATGATGTTCCATTGCTTTTTAAGTTAATTTATATACTTTTCTTGGTACGCTTTAAATTGTTCTTCGTATTTTTTCAACTTTTCCCCATCAACTTTGGAATTTAATTTCGGTTTTCGCTTTCCAATCACCATCACATCTTTATCTACAATAGGACTTGATAAAAAGATGTATGGTGCAAAACGATCACACTTAGTATTTGGAAGGGTTACGGATAACCTAGCATATTCTTCTGTCGGGAATTGGTTCGAAATTTCTAGTTCCTTGAGTCCCTCTAATTCCGATATCGGCTCTAAAGACTTGTCCTTCACTTTTATATTTGATAAGCACAGATATTTTAAATTCTTGAGGTATCTTAAAGGTTGAAGAGTATTTAAGTTTAATGAATTAAAAAGACCGCCTGACAATTCTAACAATGCTAAATCAGTTTTTTTCTGCAAAGGGGCTATGTCATTCAACTTTGAAAAATCTGTTATGGATAAAGATTTTAAAAAAGTGTTTTTTGATATATCCCATAAACTTTGTGCCTTTGTATTCCATTCAAGTGCCAATACCTCAACATCTTTAAGAGAACTTATGATTGATAAATCTTCTACTCTCAGTTCATGCACAAAGAGCATTTTGGGATTAACTAAGCTCAAGATCGTATTGAATTCCTTTTGGTTCACTTTGTAAATCCACAATTTCATCAGGTTAGAAAAAGATTTCAATATTTCAATATTTTTTGTTTTTCCTGTGATGAACAACTCAGTGGAATTTTCATCTACATCGGCTAAATCATGAACAACTTCTGGTCGTTTATCATGATGAAAAATATATTGGGGGTCTTCTTTTAGCATTCTTCTACCTCCACACCTAATACGGATTATCTAAATGAATTTTATCAGAATTTTGGAGTCAAAACATTATTATCTTTAGCACTTTTTGATATTTCTTTTGAAGAAACAGGGGAAAGTTAGTTGTTTGATGGAGCTCATTGATAATAAATCAAAGAGATGGATAAACATTTTAAAACTGCTTGTATCAAAAAATAAAGTGGTGGAGCCTTCAAGAGATATCGAATGAAAATATCGGCTCAGTTCGTGCGATTCAAAGCGATTTAGAACAAATGAAATCGTTCCAAACAGAGAATGGAGAGCCGTTAATCCACATAAAGCCTAGACAAAGCATATCCATTTGTTATACGCAGACGATTCGAGTGGACTACTATATCAAATTCTAAAAGATACGATTGATTGAAGGCATTTTTTTGAAGAAAACAGATCTTTCTATGAATGGATGGACACACTTAATATCAGTAGATCCACATTGTATAACATGATTCATAAAATCAACTCGAGCTATTATCATAGTTTGTTTATTGCTGATTTAATTAAATTAAATGTGCATCCTCTCATTCACATTTTCACAAGTCCAGAGAATACATTAAATGATGTAACGATGGATCAACTTGGGATTGATCTGATTGTGACTGATTCTGAGCTTCCTATTCAATTCAGGCGGTCTACGCTGCTGATCAGCTCGTTTCCAACAAAGAAAGAATTGGACAACTTGCACCGAAGCTTGGTTAATATGATCGACTAATGTTCATCAAAAAAGCTGCTGAGGAGTTCTCAAGCAGCTTTTTTTGATGAATTAATGAAGCACTATTTGTTCATTCATCAAATCAATGGCGTAAAGCGATTGCTCATATTCATCTAATAGAAGGTAGACTTTGAGCGGTGCAGCGGATTGATCTGTCTGCTGCGTGAATAGGACACAAGTGAATTTTTCGATTCCTTCTGGCAGCTTGCTTTTCAGAAAAGGATGAAGAATAGGAGAGATTCGAAGGGTATCAACATCTTTCAGCCAAAGCTCATCTTGTAACGCAGGATAATGGTCAACCAAAAACTGACGAAACACTTCCAATGTACTCATGTTAGATATCCTCACTTTCTTCTATTTAACTTACCTAAAAACAAACATGTTCAACTCATCCTATGATCTCAGTCCGCCTATTTTCGCTTACTACTAGAGACACACGTTTTCATTTTTTCTTCTAAAAGGATTGTAGATCAACTTTACTGTCATGGGTTTTCAATACGTATGACGTTACTATATGAAATACGAATTCCAACCGATGGACCTATGATCATATTCTTATCTGTTTCTTTCGTGATGAAACGACAACTTCCTTCTACAAAATTCCATTTTCATTCTAAAAAGAGGGAAATGGGACAAAAAAGAACAGCTGCTCACTGTTCTTTTAGTAGTTATGAAAGGTCTGTCAAAGAGATAACTTCGCCGCTCACTGCATCAACGCCATCATGACAATCGAGCTTGCCGCATAAAACATATTGTTTTTGCACATCGTCATAGACATAGATGGGTGTAAGTTCGAGGCGTTCTCGCAATTTCTCAAAGGCTTCTTTCAGAGATATGGTGATTTCACTAGCTGTTTGAGATGGATTGAGTATCCCGCACACTTGAAACATCTCTTTTTTATCTATGTAATTAATGGCTTCAAAAGAGCCTGCATCAATGAAGACCTTGATCTTATCCATAAATCCACAGCCTTCTTGCTCATTCGTTTTTAATATCGCTTGGATGTAGCCATGATCACGGTGGAGTGTTTTTAGCACCCACTTCCCTGTATCCTTTGAATATTTTTGCGCCAAAAAGGTTCGAACCGCTTTTATACACGCAGCTTGCTCTGCTTTTGAGATCGGGAATGTATCTGGCGAAGGCTCCAGTGAGAAGGCTTGTTCAGCAGTAATGGCCTCGTTTATATCGATTTCCTTTTTTTCAAAGTCTTTGTTTAACGGTTCATTCCACTCCATGACCTGATGCATATGTATACAATGCGTTTCTTCACGCCCAATTTCAAACGGTATCGTTCCTGTTCCATCGTTCTTCACATAGATTTTTTCTAACCCATATGTAGGGCGGATTCGATTCTGCTCGAAGGATGGCCAATCAAATCTCTGCACTTGCTGCTGGGCTAAATTCCCGATCCTATCAATGGAAAGCACATATTCTTCAGCTCTAAGTCGTTTTTTTGCCATAAATGGCCCTCGATGTATAAAGTGAATGAGCTGCCCATGTTCATCCCATTTCACTTCGATTCTGCCTGAAGGTGTCACTTTCACACCATCTATTGCTTCTTCGAAGAAAAGTTCCCCTTTTTCCTTCTCATGCATGTGAAAATGCTCTCCATAAATCAAACCTGTTTCTTGTTCAAGCCATTGAATGGCATGAGCTGGATAAGGCCGTTCAAATGTGACACCATTCTTCGCAAAGGTTTTGTCCATGACAAAAATAACCGTTTCAACCTGGCCTGTATTCAAATTCACGTCAATCACAGCTGTGCCGTCCGGGTTTAGATCATCGTCCTCGGGTTCAGCTTCATGAGAGGGAAACCATTCCATATTCAATGTATAAACCGTTTCATTGAACATATTGACGTAGCGATGAAAACTGTGTCTTTTTAGATAGTAAAGATCTAAGCCAAATTTCGCCTTTGTTTGATCGATCAGTTGTTGAATGTTTGCATTCATTTGTTTCACCTCAAAATTCAGTTTTATGGAAGAAGAAAGATGACGATAAAGCCGAATATGACGATCACTGATAATAATCCTAAAGCCATTGCCATCAAGTTTGATTCCTTTGTAAAGCCTTTTAATCCATGCGCTTCCGTCGATTGGTCGATTTTTTTAAAGCGAAAAAGCATGCTTATATTGATAAGGGCTAGAGCCATAACAAATAAGAAAATGAGAAACTTAGGTTCTATATGAAAGAATGGATCTTGTAACGTTTGAAAACTAAATGACTGGAAGAACATAAGCCCGCTCAATATCAATTTCCAAATATTTTTCACTCTTTGTTCTTTCTCCCACTCTTTTCCCAATTTCTCTTTTTCATAAATGGCTACCTGCTCAAATATGGGAATGATAGACTTTGTTGATCCTTTTTTGATCAAGCCGTAAATGCCTTGAAGGAGCATGAAGATTCCTAAACAAAGAAAGAAATATGTAAATTGAATCTCAACTTTTTGAATCAAAACAAAAAAAATCAAGATCATCATGCCGAATAGTAAATTAGAGGTAACTACTTGTTTCGTTCTCATCTTTTTCAGTGCAGCTTGTTCCATGTAGTACTCCTCTCCGTTTTAAATGTTTCTGTTGAACGCTCTATCTTTATTACGATTTTACCGAAAAAATGTTTCAATATTTTCCCTTTCCAATGCAGATTCCGTTTTTCTGCAAATGAAAAGACGCCCATCATTCAATGAACGTCTCATCCTTTATAATATCAAATCATATCTGAGCAGCCGATCTGTCTTTTATTTGCTTAGCTGCCATGTGTTTAAATTCTTCCAGAGGCAGCTGTTTTGATGCCTTTTCTCCGTGCTGTCTAATATTTAGTGTTTTTTCTTCCATTTCTTTATCGCCGATGACCGCGATATAAGGGATTTTTTGCATTTGTGCTTCTCTCATTTTATAGCCAAGTTTTTCATCCCGCTCATCGATTGCAGCTCTTATTCCGATACTTCTTAATTGCTGCTGCACCTCTAGGCAATGATCCTATATGAGTGTACAAAAAAACACACCCATCCCTCATAAAGGGACGAATGTGTAATCCGTGGTTCCACCCAAATTCCCATAATGCGTATTCGCTTTATGGCTCTGGTGCCGTAACGTGGCGTAAACGGTATGGGATACTATCATTTCCCCAATACAGCTCAAAGGTGGTAAGACAATTTTTCTGTGTTAGGAAGATTTCAGCGTGACTTCCCTCTCTGGTAACCAGTAAAAATGGCTCTTGTCCTTTTCTTCGCTTTTAATTTCTCCATATTAAAGCTTTATTTTGTGCAGTGATAACGAAATTCATTCTTTAAATGTAATATTGAGCGTATTCACTTGGGCTGTATTCAATTTGAAACGCAGGAGATAAGGCTCGTTTCACTTCTTCAGTGATACGCTCTCCTTCTTGATTAAACTTTCTTTCCATGTCTACACCATTTGGCAGTAAATCATCGGTTTCTTCGTCAAACCAGCGGCCATACTGTATATTCCAATTCCAAATCTTTGAGAAAAGGGTATCGCTTACTGGTACATCATCTCTTTCTAAATGACATTGACAATGCCCGCAATAAAAAGGTTCACCACCGTAATCTCCTTCAATTTTCACAAAGGGATGATCCACAAACTCTTGACAGCACACCCATTTTTTGAAGTTCTGACCGAACTCTGTCAGTTTAAACGAGTAATAACGCATGGAAGTTCGTTTTCCTTTCATGTCAAAAATCCCTTGATCAATTAATGTCTTAAGCCGATATTCAATAAAATCATCGCCGATATACTGATCTAAATGACCAATGACTTCTCCTATTAGACGTGGAGTGACGATGTACTCCTCTTCTGGCGCGGACTGATGAAGCCGCTTAGCCATTTTCACTAAATAAGCATCAAATTCATCTTCTGGTACGCTGATCGTTTGTCCTTTTTGCCATATCCGCAGCGTATGATTTTCTTTAGCAAGTGAAAGCCATTCATTTTGTAATCTTTCTCTCTCTTCTTTTGTCACTGGGTGAATATGCTCTTTACTCTCATACAAAATTTTGAATTTTTCAGATGTGATTTCTCCGGAATGTCGAAGGATCATTCTTCTTGTATTTGTATTGAACAGCTGATCAAATGCTGTCGTTGTATTGATTACTGACAATTCTATGCTTTTCTCTTTTAATAAATAGACGGCATATCGCAAGCCAATTTGCTCATGTGCATTACTGCCTGCCCAGATGAGAATACGACTGCCAGTCTTTATTTCTTTTATTTGCTGAAGCATTCTGTGCTGATCGTTAACCATGTCGTCAAAATAGCCAAATTCATTTGACATCACGTTACGCAGCCACTCTATACGGTTCGCTTGTCCTTTATGTTCGTGTAAATGCAGAAGTGGTCCAATCGAATAAATATCATCAAAAGCGATGATATCATCTATTTGATCTTGCTTCATTTCACGTATTGCTTGTTTTAAACTACCGGCAGCTACCGCCCCAAATATGATATGTATCATCATTTGTCTCCCTTTATCTTACATTTTATTTTATCTTCACCTATTCCTTGTGCTTGTGTCAATTCTATTGAGTCAATTTCATTCAAAAGCATGACAAAGAGATGATCTCAGGTATTTACAGAAGTAATAAAGCAAATATGACTTTTATCAGGACAATACGGATCTTGTAAAATGAATTTTATACGTTCATCTTCTTTTTCAATTTTTATCGCATCAATAATTGAAATAAACCGCTCACCGCCGCTCTTACTCCAAACAATCCAATCTTTCAAGACACTTCAACATGATTCCACTTTTAAAGAAATTGAATACGGCACCCTCGCAAAACCGCTCAGCTCTCACACCTCCCATGATGAGAGCAAGTACACACTGCGCATTTAAAGTTGAGATGTCCACATTCTCGATATCATTCAATCCACCTTCAATGCCATTTTCTTCGAGAATTTCTCTGTAGCGGGTAAGCCCCAGCTCTTGATGTTGTTCCGCAAAGGTATAGAGATCTTCGATAAAGCGTTGGACCGTTTCGGAATAATGCACAAAGGGCATCTGGAATGGGCGTTCAGCTGTTCCATCATTTTCTTGATTGATCACCCATTCTCCGATATGGTCCTCACAGAGCATCGGTATGTATTTTGTTAGAATCTCGAATTGACTCATTTCCATCCTCCTCTACCTCATTCATATGGTTTACTCTGATCGACACCTATGAATCAGTATAAAAAAAAATCCGTGATCATCCTACCAGCTAGACACCAGTATTCAAATCACGGACAGTCTTTATTCCCTTCACCTTTTACACTCTTACCATTGATACAACGGTCTCCACATGCGCCGTATGCGGAAACATATCAACTGGCTGCATGTATTCGATCTTATAGTCTTTTGACATGTATTCAAGGTCTTTTGCTAGGGTGGATGGGTTGCAAGAGACGTAGACAAAGCGTTTTGGTTTGACTTGTTTGACGGTGTCTAAGAAGGTGCGCTCGCAGCCTGTTCTTGGCGGGTCGACGACGATGACGTCAGGACGGAAGCCTTCTTTGACCCATTTTGGCAGCCAATGTTCAGCTGTTCCTGTCACATAGGTCGCGTTTTTCATGCCGTGTTTTTTGGCATTTTTCTTGGCATCATCAATTGATTCTTTGATGACATCCATTCCTCTTACTTCTTTTGCGCCATCTGAGAGCCACATCCCAATGGTCCCAACACCGCAATACGCATCGACAATCTTTTCTTTGCCCGTCAGTTTAGCCGCTTTTTTCGCTTCATCGTAAAGTTTTAGCGTCTGCTTTGGATTCAATTGGAAGAAAGCACGTGCACTCAATTCAAAGGAGACGTCTCCTAAAAATTCTTGAATGACCATATTGCCAGCTAGGTGAGATGTTTTATGGCCGAAGATGACCGACGTTTTTTCACCATTAATATTGTGCATAATGGACGTCACTTCAGGCAGACGTTTTTGAATGGCTTCGGCGATTTCTTTTTTCTTTGGAAATTCAGGTTTTGATGTGACAAGAACGACTTGTACTTCCCCTGTTTCAAAGCCGACACGCACGACAATCGAGCGTACGTCACCTTTTCTTGTCCGTTCATTGTAGATCGATACGCCGAATTTCTCTAAAATTTTGCGGACAACGCCCGTTGTTTTGTTCGTTTTTGGATGCTGCACGATACATTCCTTGATCGGTACAAGCTTATGAGAATTCAGTCCATAAAGTCCTGCAATGATGTCTCCGCTATGAGAACGACCTACTTGGAACTGACTTTTGTTTCGGTAATGCCACGGATCTTCCATACCGATTGTTGGCCTGATATCAAGCTTTTCAACCGATAGCTTTGTATGACGCTCCATTGATTGAATGACAATATCACGCTTTTCATTTAGCTGCTGCTCATACGCCAAATGCTGAAGCTGACAGCCGCCGCACTCTTCGTATACTGGGCATGGCGGTTTGACTCGATGCTCGGAGCGCTTTCGTACTTTCCTCACTGTACCTTCTGCATATTTTGCTTGGACATTCGTTGCTTCAACCACCACTTCTTCACCTGGTAACGCGCCTGGGACAAAGACCACTTGCTTTTTAAAATAACCGATCCCTTCCCCATTAATGCCAAGGCGTTTAATGGTAAGCGGGAACTGTTGTCCCTTTTGCAAAAGGGCACCTTGCTGTTTTTCTTTCACTTTATTCTCTCCGTTCTATTTGAAACCTTGATAGGTTGTCTTCATTTTATTCCATCTCATTAGTATATCACGTCTTAGACAAAGAGAGAAAATTCCTTTCCGTTATTTATCTGTCTCAATACTTCTCCATAAATATAAAGAAGCGTAGCTTAAATATGGTGTCCATTCCTTGCTTAGTGCTGCCATCTCTTCCTTTGTCGGTTTTTCAGGCAGGTCGAAGTGCCGTTTGATTGCGTTTTGAATGCCGATATCTGCCATCGGAAAAAGATTTGGTCTTCCAAGCCCATTCATAAGCACATTTTGAACCGTCCAAGGTCCAATCCCTTTAATCGGAAGGAGACGCTCTTCTATCTCCAGATCAGATAAATCGTGTAGTTCCTCTAAGCAAAGAGAGCCGCTCACAATTCGTTTCGATACATCGATGACATATTCTGCTTTTCGCTGACTAAATTGAAGCTTTCTCAAATCATCTGTTTCAAGAGAGGCAATGGTTTCTGGTAAAGGATCAAACCAAACACCTTCAATTTGCTCGCCGTACGTATGGACAAACCGTTTCGTGAGTTCGTAAGCAAACGAAAGGTTAAGCTGCTGATGAATGATGCATTTCATTAAACAATGATATAAATGAAAATCCAGCATGAGCGGCGTTCCAATATGCTGCTCAAAAATAGGTGCTAGATTGGTTTGAGAAAAATGGTCTTGAATCATGTGTAATTGATGCTCCATGCCAAATATCCGTTTCACCTCAGAAAGAAGGGGTTCCTCTGGGCCGTTTGATCGCACCCAGAACAGAGGCGCATCTTTTGTTCCAGTAGCTTGAACGATGACCACGTACGGTTTTTGCTCTAATCTGATCGGCACTTTGATTTCTCTTTGATTCAAATCGACTGCTTTTAATGGATCACTTGATAAGCGTCTAAGCACTTGATCGAAATGATACGGCGGCTCTATCACCAGCTGTTTTTCCCACATACATGTCCTCTTCCTTTCTGCAAACATACGCAGATGTGATTATTTCATTTTGCATGAATGATTCTCTAGATTGAATAATTTTAAATATAAAGAGTACAAGAATTTATCAGTTATATCTTCCTTATTTGTGGTCATTCTCCTTTTGGATAGATGAAAGTTTTTAGTCAAATTCAGCTAAAATTCGGCAGCATCCTTCAACATTTTAGGCTCATTTTCCTTAAATTAGAAATAGAACCTCTGGGTGATATCTTCTAATCCGAAAACATTTGTATAATTATGTCATATCAAGGAGGTGAACAAAGGAATTAGCGGATTAGGCAATCATTTGTTTCATCTTGCAGGAACATATTTACCTCATTGATGACCGGCTTTACCTAGTTTCACGTTTTACGAAAAAGAAGACCCAAAATTTAAAACCAAAGGAGATCCGACCAATGAAAAAAACAATTCTTTCTGTTGCCCTTGCTACTGCTGTTTCTTCAACACTGCCAGTATTCGCTGACGCTGCTGAGCCAAAAACTTCAGCACCAGTTTCTACTACTCTACAGCAAACTGTATTAAATAAAGCTGCTGAAGGGAAAGCTGGAACTTTGGCTAGCCCTAATGTTAACGTGAATTTCGATGTTCTTGGGATTGCCAATGCGATTGTAAACGCAGTAAACGCAAATGCAAACCGTTCTGGATTCGTCAAAGGTGTTATGGAAAGCACATTCTACGCTGCTGGCGGCAGATATAACGTCATGGTCTTTAACTTAAGCCAGAACTACGAAGACCGTTTTAACGGCGTAAAAACTTTCGCTACTGCTAATCTTGGTAATGTTGTTTACGGTATTTGGGTATTCGAAAGCGGTACATTTAAAAACAACGGCGATGGCGGCTGGGATAACTGGGCGTTTAGAGGCTGGTTTGACCGTCAAGACAAATTCGTTACTTTCCGTCGTCCTTAATTCTCGCTTTATCCATCAATCATACACGCACATTGAACCGATCTCAAAAATGAGATCGGCTTTTTTTATGAAGAAAACGTATAAGTTCACCGGTGCTGCTTCATGATATAATGCAAGTCTGGAGGGGTGCACATGCTCAGAAAACTTGCAGTGACAAAAAACGGCGACTTGATTGAACATGCAACATTGCAGCAGCTTTCAAGCCCCGATATCGTCTGGTATTGGATTGATTTTCATGCACCAACGGAGAAGGAAGCTGCGCTTTTGAAGGAATATTTTCATTTCCATCCGCTTGCGATTGAAGATTGTTTTCATTATTTACAGCGGCCCAAGCTTGATTTTTATGAAGGGTATTTGTTTTTCGTGCTGCATGCCCTTAATCAAAAAACGCTTCGTTCTGAGGAAGTCGATCTGTTTGTTGGTGAAAACTATATCGTAACCTTTCATTTGAAGGAAGCCCCGTACGTTGAACGTGTGATTCGAAAGCTCAAAGGGTCTGATAAAGCGAGAAAAAGCGGACCTGAACATATTGCCTACATGCTGATTGATCAGCTTGTTGATGATTATTTCCCAATTATTTATCAAATTGAAGACAGGCTGAATGAAATTGAGGATGAAGAAGGGCATAAAACGTATGGCACGTTGATGAACGAAGTATTTGGGATTCGATCAGATTTGCTCAAACTTCGAAGAACGATTATCCCGATGAGGGACCTTTTATATCGTATTGTGAACACGAATATGATGAAAAGCGATCCAAATCGCCAAGCGTATTTTAATGATATTTATGATCATCTATTAAAACTAACCGAAATTGTTGAGTCAAACCGTGATATGACAGCCGATTTACGAGACAGCTATCAGACGCTGAATTCCAACCGGATGAATGCGATCATGATGACATTGACCATTGTGTCGACCATTTTTATTCCACTGACCTTTATTGTTGGGGTGTACGGAATGAACTTTGACAACATGCCTGAATTACACTGGAAATACGGCTATTTTGGCGTGCTGATTTTCATGGGTCTCCTCGTCTCGGGTATGCTTTTGTGGTTTAAACATAAAGGGTGGTTTAGGATTTTTAAATAGAGTTTTGAGAGAAGTGCTTGGGAGGAAAATAATATGGAAAACTGGATTCCACTGACAGACAAAGAACTAAAGTACGCATGGAAGACATTTGCTCGAGAGTTCAAATTTAAACCAAGCATCTCTCGCTTTCCCGCTTTTCAAGCACCCTCTCCTTACATCACATATGATATCTCTGCTTATTTTGAGGACTCTTCTCTTCTTCATGCAGATGAAGATCTTGAAAAGAAGGCACTACTCTCTTTTCAGGCGAATATCACCGGAACGGACGAATATATGCTGGCACTTGATTGGCAAGCACGAATGCTATTGGATCACACCATATGGCTCGTTTGAAAAAGATGAATTTGGAGAATGGAAAGTTCCTGTGCTCCCTAATGGGGATTACTATTTCTTTTTATCAAAAGAAATGGATTGGGGCTTGCTAGGGCATCCGTGGGAGCAAAGCATCACGATTTTCGGTGTGGGCTTGATTGACTCATTTTCACATCATCACCCTCTTTTGTTTCAGCGTAAAATCAGAGAAGGGTAATCAAAAAGCCTGCAGGTCTTTAGACTAACCTAGTCAACCAACAGACATCACTCATATTGGACACATTGAGGGCAGCTATAGAGGAATTCG
>Ga0209463_1000213_pt1 | contig 54998 bp, 58 predicted proteins | sample AgamicMgSfrz_FD_187169 | JGI IMG/M metagenome (GOLD analysis project Ga0209463, IMG submission 187169) | Agave microbial communities from Guanajuato, Mexico - Mg.Sf.rz (SPAdes) (version 2) | ecosystem: Host-associated > Plants > Phyllosphere > Phylloplane/Leaf | place: Guanajuato, Mexico...
GGCTGTTAACTCTGCGCCATCCTCTGCTTCCCCGGCCACAATGCCAAGCTCTTCATCTTCAATGAGCTGAGCCAGTGAAGAACGAACGGCTTCATCATCATCAACTATAAAAAATCTCATCTCCCAGTCCCCTCTTTTCTACTGACTTGATCTACTGGTATCGTTAATGTGAAAATCGTTTGTTTATTTGGGATACTCTTCATCTCAACACTTCCGCCAAGCTTTTCCGCTGTATCCTTTACATAGGCAAGCCCGATACCGCTAGATGGATTCCCAGCCTGGTCGTATTTTAAAGTGAAGCCCGGTTTAAAAATAACATGATGATTACGTTCTTTTATGCCAGGCCCGTTGTCGCTGATCTGAAAAATCACGTGGTTTTCTTTCTGTGAAATAGAAAGTGACACCTCTCCTTCTACAGGAATGGCTTCAACAGCGTTGGATACGATGTTATTTAACAAAGATAGAATGGTATACACGTGATAGACGGGATGCTGCCCATCTTCATCATAATGAAAGACGATGTTTTTTTTAAGAGATTCTGCATAATTTTCATGAATGCGAATGACAAGCCCAGCGATATGAGAAGGACTCTCATAAGCCTGGAAGTTTTCCTCATGAATCAGCTTTGATAAGGCAGAAAAAATCCGCTGGTTATCCTTTTTGATTTCATGCACCTCTCCTGCAATCTGCAAGGCGGTTTTACCGAGCTTTTTCAAATCCAATGATTCCGCATCCTTTGCGTGGTGAAGGGATTGATACAATTGATAGGATGTGGCCGTAATGTGCTCAGCATGTGCGAGTGTTTTATGAAAATATGTAGATTCCGTGTAAAGATTAGACAGAAGCATTAGCAGATGTTCCTTTTCCTTTTTCATTTGGCGCTCTCTCGCCTGTTCTTCATATAAGCGAATCATTGTATAACAAGCCAACACGAAAAAGCTTCTAAAAATCGCCAAAACAAATAATTGAAACAGCGTCCTCACTGTTAAAATTTCATCAATGGCTCCCCTGAGTGCAATCATTTCAACAACACTTGCGAATAGTTCCATGATGATCCCTGTCGCCCCAATCAGCCAAGGCTTATCACGGAAACGTCTGACCTGTAATACATAAAAAAGCGTACCATAGACGACATAATAAAGCAGGGAAGGAAATCTTAATGAAACCGCCTCTTCCAGCACCAAATGGCCTGTCATAGCTGTGTCAAGAAGCACCCGAAATGCAAACACTGATACACCCGCAATGATGCCGCTTGCCCATGCCGGGAATTTTTTCATTTGAAGCAGGATAAAGAAAAAGACAACGGTTCCAAAGCTGACCCGGAAGCTGTCTTCAAATGGATAAAATTTCAGCTCTCCGCCAATCGGTGTCAGTACAATGAGCATGACAATTAAATAAGGCTCTGTATTCAGCCATTTTTTCAGTAGATTCAAACGCAGTCACATCCCTAATAATTGACGATAGTATACTATGTGAGCTAAAGAAAAACAAACCTCCATGAAAAAGCGCACACCGGAACTTTGCCGGTGTGCGCTTCTCATGATGCCGCTTAATCTTCTAAACGATCCTTTTCTAAAAGTGATGCACCAGCAATACCTGGTTTTGTCATTTCAAAAGGATTTAAGATGACATCTAGCTCTTCCTCTGTTAACACATCATTTTGCAGACAAAGCTCACGTACAGATGCGCCTGTAAGGATGGCTTCTCTTGCAATTCGTGCAGCCGCTTCATAACCAATGTGCGGGTTCACCGCCGTCATGACACCTGCACTCTTTTCTACATATTCTTTTAATCTAGATTCATCTGCTTTTAGATCACGCAAGCAGTTATTTACGAAGGACTCGAATACGTTTTTCATCATGCTGAGAGATTGAAGCAGGTTGAACACTAACACTGGTTCCATGACATTCAGTTCAAGCTGGCCAGCCTCTGATGCAAGACAGATTGTGTGATCATTTCCAATGACTTGGAATGCTACTTGGTTCATGACCTCAGGCATCACTGGGTTGACTTTCCCTGGCATGATGGATGAACCTGGCTGTCTCGGCGGCAAGTGCAGCTCACCAAAGCCTGCTCTTGGACCTGAAGCCATCAGACGAATATCGTTCGCCATTTTGGACATGTTCATCATACATACTTTAAGCGCTGCCGATACTTCTGTATAAGCATCCGTATTTTGCGTTGCATCGACTAAGTCTTCAGCGCCAACTAACGGTAATCCGCTAATGTCAGATAGATAACCAACCACTTGGCGAATATACTTAGGATCCGCATTCAATCCAGTTCCGACTGCTGTTGCACCCATGTTGACTTCATATAAATGCTGTCTAGACTGTTTGATACGTTTAATATCACGAGCAAGAACTTTTGCATACGCACTAAACTCTTGTCCAAGTCTGATTGGAACAGCGTCCTGAAGATGCGTACGTCCCATTTTGATGACATGATCGAATTCCTGCGCTTTTTCGGTCATGACTTGATGCATGTTTTCCATCGTATAAAGTAGTTTTTCAATCATATTTAATGTTGAAATATGAATCGCTGTTGGGAAAACGTCGTTTGTTGACTGCGACATGTTCACATGCGTGTTTGGACTCAGCTCAGTATAAGCGCCTTTTTCCTTTCCTAGTAGTTCAAGCGCTCTGTTTGCAATAACTTCATTGGCATTCATATTCATTGAAGTGCCAGCCCCGCCTTGAATTGGATCGACAATAAATTGATTGTTCCATTTTCCTTCGATGACCTCATCTGCGGCTTGAACAATTTTTTCTCCAAGGCCAGAATATAGTCGCTGTGTATCCATATTTGCAAGTGCGGCTGCCTTTTTGACAATCCCTAATGCTTTGATGAGTTCCTCATGAATACGGTAGCCTGTAATTGGAAAGTTCTCCACTGCACGTAATGTTTGAATTCCATAATATGCTTGAGTGTCTACTTCCTTTTCACCTAGAAAGTCTCGTTCGATTCGAACTTGCTTGTCCTGTAGCTTCGTCATTTGAAAAGATCTCCTTTTTACGCTGCTTTTGTTTGTTGTTTTAATTCCTCAATATACTTCTTCGATTTCTCTTGATCAAATACTTTTTCCCACTTAGACATGACAATGGCTGCAAGTGAGTTACCAAATACGTTCACTGTTGTACGAACCATGTCAAGAAGTCGGTCGATCCCAACAATGAAGGCAAGTCCTTCAAGCGGCAGTCCCATTGCACCAAGAGTTGTGATAACAACAACGATCGATGCACCTGGTACACCAGCCATTCCTTTAGATGTCAGCATTAAGATTAATAGTAACGTAATTTGCTCATAGATGGAAAGCGGCATGCCGTACATTTGTGCAACAAATATCGCAGCAATGGATTGATAGATGGCACTTCCATCTAAGTTAAAGGTGTAGCCTGTTGGAATAACAAACGACGTGATCGCTTTCGGGCAGCCGAACTTCTCCATTTTGTCCATTAATCTAGGCAGTACAGCTTCTGAACTTGCTGTTGAGAAGGCAAGAATGATTTCTTCTTTTAATACTCTAAATAGTGTAAAGACGCTTGTTCCAGCCATTTTCGCAATAATGCCAAGTACAACAATGACGAAGAATGCCATTGTACCGTAAACGACAAGTACCAGTTTACCTAGCGGGAGAAGCGCTCCGACCCCGAATTTGATCACCGTCACACTGATGAGCGCGAATACACCAAATGGTGCAAACTTCATCACTTTATTGGTCACCCAGAACATCGCTTCAAGTATCCCCTCAAAGAATCCTAGCACTGGTTTTCCTTTGTCTCCGACTGCGGCAATTCCTAATCCGAATAACACTGTAAAGAAGATGGTTGGTAATAGATCACCTTCTGCAATGGATTGGAAAACGTTTGTTGGAACAAGATGCACCAACGTTTCAGAGAAAGTCGCTTTTTCTGAAGAAGCCTTAGATGTCTCTTCATATTTAGAGATATCGCCTTTCTCCATGTTGCTCATATCAATTCCTGTACCAGGATGGAAGACGTTTGCTGCAAGCAGTCCAACTGCTAATGCAATCGTTGTCACAATCTCGAAGTAAAGAATCGTTTTCCCGCCGAGTCTTCCGATTGTTTTCATATCGCCTACACCTGCAACGGCTACAATCAATGCAGCAATAACAATTGGAAGAACAATCATTTTAATTAAGTGGATGAATATATCGCCAATCGGCGTTAACACATTAATAACGGTTTCATTTTGATAAAACAGCGCCCCTACAACAACACCCAAAACAAGTGCAATGAGTATTTGAGAAGCTAACCCTAACTTTTTCATACGTGATCCCCCTTTTATTGATAACGCTTTCTTTGTTGCTTAATCGCATCTTAACGATGAACCTACAAAAAACGACAAAAAGGAACAAAAAGAAGTGAATTTTTTATGAAAAATCTTTAAAAAGGTGGATTTTTCCTCAATATTGTTAAAAAAGACTTCGCTTTTTGGCGAAGTCTTAGAATTTATAGACAACGTGCTAAAATGATTTTGTTTTAGCTCGTTGTCTTCTTTTCAGGCGTATAGAAAACCTTTGAAGTCTAGGAAGGACGAGCACCAGCGCGGAGCGAATGGACATTCGTGAGCACTGGCGCACAGACCTACACGCTGTGACTTCGCTTTTGGCGAAGTATTAATGATTTTGCATCTGTTCACTTGGTGTATGTTGATTTGGATAAAATTCATCATAAATCGTATATCCAATAAGCACAAGAACAACGTAGAACAATGCACTTAGGGTCCAAACCCATTTGATATTCATCTTCATTCTGCTACTCCCTCTCTGACTGGCTTCAATCGCTGTAATCTGAGCGCATTCAGCACAACGGACACGGAGCTAAAGGCCATTGCTGCTCCTGCAAGCCATGGCGCAAGAAGTCCTAAAGCAGCTATCGGTATCCCAATACAGTTATAGGCAAGCGCCCAAAATAGGTTTTGTTTAATGTTTCTCATTGTTTTTTGACTAAATTCCAGCGCATCTGCGATGGCATGGAGATCTCCCGTCATGAGCGTAATATCTGCTGCTTCCATGGCAACGTCTGTCCCTGTTCCCACAGCCATCCCAATATTCGCTGTTGCAAGAGCTGGGGCATCATTGATACCGTCTCCGACCATGGCGACTTTCTTTCCCTGTTCCTGAAGCGCTGCAATGTGAGCAGCCTTTTCCTCAGGCAGGACTTCAGCAATGACATGATCAATGCCCGCCTGTTTCGCAATCTCCTCTGCTGTTAGTTTATTATCACCTGTCATCATCACCACGTGAATCCCCTGCTCTTTTAGACGAGCGATAGCTTGTGGAGAGGATGATTTGATCGTATCTGCCACTGCTACAATTCCGGCGACTTCACTGTCAATCGCAACGAGCATAGCCGTTTTTCCTTGCTGCTCTAGCGTTGTGACGGATGCTTCGACTTGATCATACGGGATATGATGTTTCTGTAATAGCTTACGCGTTCCAATCAAAAGCTTGTGTCCTGATGCCTTTGCTTCAATTCCATGACCGGGATCTGCTTGGAAGGCTTCAACTTCGACCGCTTCAAGACCTTGTTCTTTCATACCGTCAGTGATCGCTCGGGCAAGCGGGTGTTCCGACTGCTGTTCTGCCGATCCTGCTAACTGCAGCAGCGCATCTTCTGTCCAATTGGCATATGCCAGCACATCTATGAGACTCGGCTCCCCTTTTGTCACAGTCCCTGTTTTATCCAACACCACCGTATCGAGTGATTGAGTCACTTCTAAATGCTCTCCGCCTTTAAACAGAATGCCTGATTCAGCCGCACGGCCGCTGCCAGCCATAATAGAGGTTGGTGTGGCAAGACCGAGCGCACACGGACATGCGATGACAATGACGGCTATAAAGGTTTCAAGTGCTGACGTCACATTTCCTGGGTCAACAAAGAAAAACCATATCAGAAATGTGAGCACAGCAATTCCTACAACAATAGGAACAAATATTCCTGATATTTGATCTGCCATTCTTTGAATGGGTGCCTTTGAGCCCTGCGCTTGTTCTACGACTCGGATAATCTGGGAAAGAGCCGTCTCTTTCCCGACTTTAGTCGCTTTTATTTTGATAAATCCATTTTTATTCATCGTTGCCCCGATGACCATATCTCCTGCTGTTTTATCAACAGGCAGACTTTCTCCTGTAATCATAGACTCATCTATTGCGGTTGTCCCCTCTACGATCTCTCCATCTACCGGCACTTTCTCTCCCGGTTTGACAAACACAAGATCACTCACTTTCACGTCAGAAATAGGCACAGTCATCTGTTTGCCATCTCGCTCGATAACCGCTTCTTTCGCTTGTAAGCCCATGAGCTTTTGAATCGCTTCTGATGATCTTCCTTTAGCTCTTGCTTCCATTAATTTTCCGAGCACGATCAACGTAATGAGGACAGCACTTGTTTCATAATAGAGGGCGGCCTCATGTGTGCCTTGAACCGCTGACTGAATGCTTTCATATAAACTATAGAAAAACGCGGCAGATGTCCCAAGAGCGACAAGAACATCCATATTGGCACTTTTATTTCTTAAAGCCTTATACGCCCCTACATAAAAGGGCCAGCCGACAATGAACTGCACAGGCGCTGCCAACGCCAGCTGTACCCATGGATTCATAAACGCTTCAGGCAGCCAAATAAAGGACGTAAAAGAAAAATGGCTGACCATTGACCAAAGAAGCGGCAGTGATAAAATCATCGAGAATATAAAGCGTGCCGTTTGCTTTTCTATTGCAGCTTGCCGGTGATCTTTTTTTCCTTCCTCCACTTGATCTGTTGCTGGTTCAATTAAAGAATACCCAATAGACTGCACCGCATCTTTTATGTCATTTGCAGACGTTTGGCCCGGATGATATGTGACCTGAAGTGTCTCAAGCGTAAAGTTTACAGACCCGTGATCGACACCGTCCATTCGGTTAATTTTTTTCTCGATTCGGTTTGCACAAGCTGCACACGTCATTCCCTCTATTTCAAATTCTGCTTGCTCCATCACCACATCATAGCCAAGAGATTGAACTTTCCGCTTCAAATCATCTGATGTTAGCTTCTCTGTTTCATAGACAATATGGGAAGTTTCAAGCGCCAAATTCACACTGGCATCCTCCACACCTTCCAGCCTGTTCAACCCCTTTTCAATGCGGCTTGCACAAGCAGCACAGGTCATCCCCGTAATTTGAAAGTCAATTTCCTTTTTCATTGATCTCACCTCTCCACATACTCCATGGGGGTATTATTTTTTGAAAAAAATACGTGCTGTCATGCAGCACGTATGTTCATTTATACGACATCATATCCCTGTTCTTCAATCACATCAGAGATACGGTGTAACGTGACTTGATCCGGGTGAAATGAAACCTCCACCTGTCCTTTGTCTAAATGGACTTTCACAGATTCCACACCTGCTAATTCTCCTACATTTCCTTCGACTGCTTTCACGCAATGTCCGCAAGACATGCCCTGCACTTGAAGTGTTGCTTGTTCCACTTCTCATCACCTCCATCAATCATTTTCTATAACTTACTATACCCTAGTAGGGTATCAATGTAAACATAAATGCTACGATTTTGTCAGTTTCGTAAAGACTGTCATTAACTCTTCAATGGCTTCATCCCCATTGCCGCTCTTAATCGCATCTGCTACACAATGATGTGTATGCTTTTCCATCAAATGAAGACTGACTTTTTTCAAAGCCGCATTGACTGCAGAGATTTGATTCACAACATCTATACAGTAACGATCGTTTTCAATCATTTGCTGAATCCCGCGAACTTGTCCTTCCACTCGTTTCAAACGATTGATCAATTGGTCCTTTTCCTTTTCGGCTCTAGGCGAAGCCATATGTCTTTCTTCATGTTCTGTCATGTGATCACCTTTTTTCCATTATGACTTGTCTTTACCTAAATTAAAGCATATCTCCACCGGAAAAGGCAAAGATATGCTGAGCACCGCATATAAAGCTGTATTTGTCCTAATTTGTTAATTGTTCGATATCCTGCAAAAGATTGACGGATTGCTGAAGCTGTTTCATCAATCCCTGCTGATCCTCCAGTATGGCGGCAACATCGATATCGCCTGCTTTCAATTGCTGTAAATACGTTTGGATCTCCTCTGACAGCACTTTATTTTTTTCAATGATTTGCGCATGCAGGTCTTCTGCCATTTTTGGCGCTGTGACTTCATTAAAATCTTGAATGTCTGCCTTCAATGATTCAAGCTGCTGCGTTAATTCTGCCTTTTTGGCGGCGTTTTGTACAGCTTCTTCAGCGAGTTTTGGAAAGTTCTCTGTAAATTGCTGAATGTCCTTCACATAGTCATTTGCCTCAGTGACATATGTCGTTGTATCGTTGACCTGATCAAGCAAGCCGGAGCACCCGCTTAATACAAGCGTTCCGGAAAATAGACAAGCCATCACATATTTTTTCAAGATCGATCATCCTTTCATCTGTAAGATTAAACATTTGTCTCGCTTCCCTATCACACAGATGCAAAAAGACCTTAAAAATAGCCAGACCTCTGCCTCATGTGTGATAGGCAAAGGTCTGGCTAACATGTTCATGCCGGAATGACCGAGAAACAACGAATGTTTCTGTAGTGACGGCCAAACCGTAAAAGCTACTCCCCTTTAGGAAACCGTTCAAATGTTATGTTTATCATATCGAATGTCAGGACAACAGTCAATTCGGAAGATCCTGCTCTTGATACAGCACATGGCCCTTACCAGTTGATGCATAAATCCGGTTCCGTCCTTGGCGTTTTGACATATACAAGGCCTGATCCGCTTCAAATAGAAGTGTTTCTAATACACAAGGATCATTGGCTGTATGAGCAATTCCAAAGCTCGCTGTCACTCGCACTTTTTCCTCATCATTCGTAAAGAAACTTGCTTCAAACGAATGTCTTATTTGTTCCGCAATATGACAAGCCTCTTTAAATGATTGATGCGGCAGACAAATGGCAAACTCTTCTCCCCCATATCGTCCAAATAAATCATCCATTTGTAAATGCTTCTGACAAATAGAGACAACATGACGCAGCGCTTCATCCCCGATATGATGTCCGTGTGTGTCATTGATTTGTTTAAAGAAATCAATATCAAACAGCATAACAGCCGTATCCTGCGCATCCTCTTCCAAGATCATCTGCGTTCGTTCGATGAAAGAAAAACGATTGAAAATATTCGTCAATCCATCGATATACGCTCGATGCTCCAGCTCTTCCTGCAGCAAACGCTGCTCTGTTACATCACTGATCACTATTTGCCTGCCCTCGATCTCTCCTCTTCTATTAAATAGCGACGAAGCAGTCAGATGATAATAATAGGACTGGTCTTTTTCCTTTTGCCACATTAAATCATATTGCGAATGATCCTGCGGAGAACGCAGCCACTGAATGAACGCTGACTCTTTGATGATTTCTGAGAAAATATCGTCAATTTTATAGCCAATTCCCTTTTTATTCTCAAGTGCCGGAATGATCGATGCAGCAGCGGGGTTATAATCAACGAGTGTCCGATCTCGATCTAAAATCAGAACCCCTTCAGACATATGCTCAAACACACGCTCCATTGCAATAGGGGACAGCTTAAAGAGCTGGAACGACATAATCGCCCATAAATAGAGTGCGTTGGTGATAAACATCACCACAGGAACCGGATCAATATGAAAAGGAGTGACACCTAATAAATAAAAGAAGCCAAAATTGGTAATGACATTCCCACTAACAGTATCAGAATCTGCTTTAAATATTCTTTTTTTGTGACACGTAAAAACCAAAGCAGCATAAAAATAGCGAGCATCGAACAGCCAAACATATAAACGCCATGAATGATATACCAATAGCCAACCGTAAAATCAGCCAATAAAAACCCATCTACTGGATTCATCGTGATGCTTCGATAAAAGAGTGAATGTAAAGAGTTGGTGAACACCATAATGATTGTGAGAATTGGAATCAATAAGATGAGAAGCACGCGGCGCTTTGTGAAATATTGATGGAACCCCGTAAATTGCAGCACAATCAGCAGACTGAGCGGTGCGATAAACGAAAGACCTATGTATTGAAAACAAACCCAGAACATGATTTCTCCAGGAGTACGAGCCAATAATTCAAACGTATGCCCAAAGATATAAATCGCAGTTGCTCCAGACATGTACATAAACAATTGACAGCCAATATACCGATGGCGGTTTGCATGAGCAATGATTGATAATATCACGGACAGAATGCCAGAAACACTCATGATCACAATAAAATGTAAAACAATCGAATCCATGTAAACGCCCCAATTTCAGTTATTTAGAACTAGTCTAATCTTACTATATATGAGGACGTCTCAAATGGGAAGATGTGATTTTGAATTGGTTGGAGGTTTTTTGTCTATTTTTAGACGATTACTTGTAATGAAAATCCAATCTTTTTACTATTTTTGCTTAATTTTAAGGAAAGGCATGTTGTGGTGTAGCAAATATCTATGTAAGTTTGGAATAAAAGATGAGGAGGTTCAAAAAGAATAAGTGATCTTTCAAATATTTATAAATATTCAATTCACGGAATTGATTTAATTACTATAAACAGTGAACAAATAATCAAATATTTTTCGTTTTTGCCTCTTGTCTTCTTTTCAGCATTTACATGGAATCCATTGCAACCTAGTAAGGGCCTTGACTAGAATTGTATTTTTAATTTTTTTCGCACAAGAAAATCTTCAAAAATTAACACATCTAAAGTCACTGTTTTTAGTTACTTTCCCCTTTCTTCTCACGTTGTAATTACATATTTATTCCTATTATACAAAAAAGCTTATAGACTTTGTCTACAAGCTTAGATAATCATAATAGATTTCAAACAGCATCAAGATTTCCTATCACTCAAAAAATAAATTTCTTATTGGATAAACAAATTTATATGAAAAATAACCAATAAAAAAACCGAGTGTATTTAAAATTAAATCATCTACATCAAAACTTCTGTAAGTAAAACCTATTAAATTTGAGATGGTTAACTAACTCATCTCTATAATAAGTGATGAAAGAAAACCAATTATGAATACCCCTCTTATTTTCAAAGGTAAATTATTAAAAACTAATTGAATAAATATTGCCAAAGGAAATAATAATAATAAATTACCTCCAATTTGAGTCAATATAGTGGTCAAAGAACTTTCACTTAGAATTATTTTGATGCCAAATCAAAAAGGGATCTATTAAAGTGCACAAAAAATGACGCTGAAAAAATAGCGCCAGTTAAAAATAGTTATAGAGTTTTTGGAACGTTTTACGATAGTATCGCTACAAGCACTATTGACAGACGTTATGCAAAATATTTAATCAATAAGAACTGCAATCCTTTGGTGCTGGCAAATCGTTTAGGTCACTCAGATGTTGCTGAAACACTGAACACTTATAGTCACCTTTATCCTTCTAAACAAAAAGAAGTAGTTGCTTTCATGGAGGAAGAGGTTTTCTAAAATGTTGCCAAAATGTTGCCAGTCACTCATCAAGGGCTTTCAAACCCTTGATACGACTGTATTCTAAAAGTTTTGATGGAGACGGTGGGAGTCGAACCCACGTCCAGAGACATCGATTACTTAAGCGTCTACGAGCGTAGTCAACATATTTACGTGTTCACTCATCCTCATGCCTGCTGACGGGCGCTTGGAGAGCTAGTCTGATGGATCTCTTCTTACGTCCTCAGACGGAAACGTAAGCGTAGCCTACTTCATTGGGCTCCTCACAGACACATAGGCGATGTCAGGAAGAGCTCGCTGCGCTTATTAGGCAGCTAGTGCTAAGTTTTGGTTAAAACTTTTAGTTTTGCCAGTTACATTTAAGTGCGTGTTAACGAGATCGCCTCTCGGCTCGCAGCCTAAGCTCGAACCATCCCTGTCGAATCCGTAACGTCCCCTTGTAAAAGGGATATACGGGATGGAAGTTCAGCTTCACTGCTTCCGTATATAACGATTATAACAATCTCACTGCTCGAAACAACTGGTGGTTTCTGTCAAAACAGCGGTGATTGTATACTGCATAATATATTGTAGCATAATGCTTCCGCTCTCAGCAAGCCATCTGCATCAGGCTAGAATTGCTTTTGACGATCGCGGAAGGCACGTTCGATTTCACGTTTTGCATCTTTTTTCTTCAGATCTTCACGCTTATCGTATTTCTTCTTCCCTTTTCCGATTCCGATCAGCACTTTGGCAAAGCCATTTTTCAAATAGAGTTTCAGAGGCACAAGTGAGTAGCCTTCTTCCTTTGTCGCACCAATCAATTTGCTGATTTGCTTGCGATGAAGCAGCAGCTTTCTTGTTCTGAGCGGATCATGGTTATAACGGTTCCCCTGTTCGTATGGGCTTACGTGCATATTGTGAAGAAACACTTCTCCTCGCTCGATTTTGGCAAAGGAATCTTTTAAATTCACTTTTCCAGCACGAATCGATTTGATTTCAGTTCCTTGTAATACAAGGCCGGCTTCGTATGTTTCTTCTATAAAATAATCATGATTTGCTTTTTTGTTTTGGGAAACAATCTTTCCCTCTCCCTTTGGCATTGGCGTACACCCTCCTTTTGACACAGACACGGTCCAAATCGTACGGATTATTTTATCAAACAATCCAGCTTTCGACAATGCTGACGCCATGTGGTCAAAAAGCAAATAGAGCGTGATGCCCTATTTGCTTTTTGGCACGTTACTTTTTCTTTTTGCGTTTTTGTTTCGGTGCGTATTCAAATACGCGTTTTTTCTTTTTCTTCTTCTTACGGCTTGTGAACCAGTCACTTCCGCTTTTATCCTCTTTGCCTTTTTCCCCAGAGGCTTTTTGACCTCCACGCCCTCTTTTCGCTGGTGGATCTGTCCGTTTTTTGAACTTGAAATCTTTTGGTGATTTACGGCGAGTGCCCTTCATCCCGACGATTTCAAAATCAATGGAATGCTCATCTTTATTGACATTCACGACTTTGACAGTGATTTCGTCACCGATACGGTAGACATTTCCTGTACGTTCACCGATCATGGCAAAGTGCTGTTCATCAAAACGATAGTAGTCGTCAGTCATGTAGCTGACATGGACAAGACCTTCTATCGTATTCGGCAGTTCAACGAATAGTCCAAAATTCGTCACGGAACTAATCATACCATCAAACTCTTCACCGATTTTATCAAGCATAAACTCGGCCTTTTTCAGATCATCTGTTTCACGCTCGGCATCGACTGAGCGGCGCTCCATTGTAGATGCATGATCTGCGATTTCAGGCAGCATTCGGCCCCACTTTTCTAGGGTCGCTTCATCTGTCTTTTTCTGAATCAAATAGGTTCTAATCAGTCTATGCACGATTAAATCTGGGTAACGGCGGATCGGCGATGTGAAGTGTGTATAGAATTCCGTTGATAATCCAAAATGGCCAATGCTTTCTGGATCATACTTCGCCTGTTTCATAGAACGAAGCATCACAGTTTGAATGACAACTTCTTCCGGTTGATCCCTGACAGCATCGAGGACACTTTGAAGTGCACGCGGGTGAATGTTCGTTGACGTTCCTTTCACAATGTAACCAAAAGTCGTCACAAACTCTAAAAAGCGCTGAAGTTTCTCAGGATTTGGCTCTTCGTGAATTCGGTAAATGAACGGAACATTCATCCAGTGGAAATGCTCTGCAACCGTTTCGTTTGCAACAAGCATGAATTCTTCAATTAATTTCTCTGCAACGGAACGCTCACGAATGACAACGTCTTTCGCAGCGCCTTCATCATCTACAAGCACTTTTGCTTCCTTGAAATCAAAGTCTACAGCTCCGCGCTCCATTCGTTTGTCACGAAGAATTTCTGCAAGCTTCTCCATCTCTTGGAACATCGGCACTAGCGGCTCGTATTTGTCTAAAAGCTCTTCGTCTTGGTCAACTAAAATCTTATTCACATCGGAATAGGTCATTCTCTCCGTCGTTTTGATCACACTTTGGAAAATTTCGTGTTTGACGACTTTCCCGTTTCGATCAATGACCATTTCACAAGATAGTGTGAGACGATCGACCTTTGGATTTAATGAACAAATACCGTTTGACAAACGATGCGGAATCATTGGAATGACGCGATCAACGAGATACACACTCGTTCCACGTTCATAAGCTTCCTGATCAATCGGGGAATTCTCTGTGACATAATGAGAAACGTCAGCAATGTGCACGCCGAGCTTATATGTGCCATCATCCAGCTTTTGCACAGTTACAGCATCATCTAAGTCCTTCGCATCTGCACCGTCAATCGTCACAATCGTTTCATTGCGCAAGTCGCGTCTGCCTTCAAGGTCTTTTTCATCAATCGTTTCAGGTGTGTCTGCTGCCTGCTGAAGTGCTTCTTCTGGGAACTCACCTGGCAGACCGTGTTTATGAATGATAGACAAAATATCAATGCCAGGGTCATTTTTATGACCGAGGATTTCAGTCACTTCACCTTCTGCACTCATTCTTCCTTCAGGGTAGCTTGTCAGCGTCACAACGACTTTATGACCTTCGACCGCACCGTTTTTAGCGGATTTCGGAATGAAGATATCGTTTGTGATTTTTTTATCATCAGGAATGACAAAGCCAAAGCTTTTCGTTTCTGTGTAGGTACCGACAACCGTCTGAGTATTACGCTCGAGAATACGGATGACAGTTCCTTCCTTTTTCGTGCCGTTTGATTTGTGGCTGACACGAACCATGACGGTATCTCCATTCATCGCTGTGCCTAACTCATTTGGCGGAATGAAAATATCATCCTGTCCAAACTCTTCAGGCGTTACAAATGCAAATCCTTTTGCATGAGCAGACAGCTTTCCTTTTACCAAATTCATTTTTTCGGGTACACCGTAACGGTCGCTGCGCGTGCGAACGATGAGTCCTTGATTCTCCAGCGTCACAAGTGCTTTGACGAGCTCTTTATAATCATCAGGATTGGTAATCTCCATCATGACTTCCAGCTCTTGAACGGTTAACGGTTTATACGCTTCTTCTTTCATAAAAGCGAGTAATTCATCCATAAATTCTTCTTTTTGCACACTCTAACCCCCTATATATTTAAATTGACCAATCAAGTGATTCTAAGAATGCATAGACATCCTGATGAACCTTCTCCCGCTCTTTATCAAGCGTGATGACATGGCCTGATTCTTCATACCATTTCAAATGCTTATCATCTGTCTCTACTTCGTTATAAATGATATTCGCACTGTCTGTATTAATCATATGATCATGACGTGCCTGCACAACAAAAGTAGGTGAATAAATCATGTCAACATTGTTTCTAACATCTGCAATCAGTTCTTGCAGGCTCCTCAGTGTATCCATTGGTGTTTTCTTGAACGCTTCCATTTCTTGTTCGATTTGGTCCTCTGACTTACCCTCAAATTTCTTATAGTTACGGGCATAATCTAGTACACCCTGGTACATGACTTCTTCACTTTTTATGTACATAGGTGCACACATAGGTACAATTCCCTTTACAGGTACAGTGTAACCTAATTTCAATGAAAAAACTCCTCCGAGGGATAGTCCGCAAACCGCAATCTCCTCATAGCCCTCATCTTTTAAGAATTGATAGCCTTCTTCTACATCTTTCCACCAGTCAGCCGGGCCTGTATGGACAAGCTCTTCTGGCGGCACACCGTGTCCTTTATATTGAGGTGCATGACATGTATATCCTCTTTCGTTCAAATAACGGCCAAGCATTCGAACATCGGCTGTATTCCCAGTAAAACCGTGAAGAAGAAGCACTGCCCTTTCTCCACCTTTAAACGTAAATGGTTTTGGTGTAACAACTTTCATGATGTGACTTCCTTTCCTTCTGATATGGTGTATATTTTCCAGTTGTATGTATGAAACAAACACAAAAGAGTGCTGATAATAAAAAAAGGTCTGAAAAAAGATCAGACCTTCTGTTACTCGCGCTTTACACGCCTAAATATGCCAATGCAAGTGTTAAGATGAAGAAAAGCACTGACAAAATAACCGTTAATCGGTGAAGAATCAAGTCAAGGCCTCTCGCTTTTTGCTTACCGAAAAGCTGCTCGGCTCCACCTGAAATAGCGCCTGACAGTCCAGCACTTTTACTTGATTGTAGTAATACAACGATGATAAGTGCGATACTGACAATTACGAGTAATGTGATAACAAATGCGTGCATGAAAACACCTCCAGACAAACTGGTACACATAACTTTATTTTACATGAAAACAAGGTGCATGTCACGAAACATCAAAATAAAGTTTTCCTATATATTGGCGACTTGATTCGTTATTTTGATGCAATTTCGTTCCAAAGTGCTGATTGCAGCATTTTTATATGCAATTTTTCGGTTAAAAACTCATTTTTAATGATTTGCTTCTTCCTTCAATAGCTGTTTTAATTCTACTAACAAACGTTCAGCTCCTTCAGGACTCAGCATCACGTTCCCATTTCCATAGCTTTTGTTATACTTCGTCACTTGTCCCGTTAGCAGGCAGCTCTTGTCTGCATCATATTTTTTCAGCATAATGGTTTGATCTTCAATGAAAATTTCTAACAGCTGCTCTTCTTTAATATTGAGTACCTTGCGCATTTCTGAGGGCAGAACAATTCTGCCGAGAGAATCAATGTGTCTGACCATTCCAGTCCTTTTCAATGACATTTCCTCCTTGATGATGATATGATGATTTCATTCATTGACTTTTGTCAACATCTTCATAGTAAAATAGATCTTCAAATTTTTTATCAAAGTAATGAATCATTTTGCCAATGACAAGCTGTCCTGGTTTCCGGTGCCCATTTAATACCCTGCTAAGTGTGGCAGGAGAGATGCCAATTTCATCAGCGAGCTGATTTAAAGACATATCGTTCTCGATCATATACTGCATAACAAAAGCCCGCCTGATCTGAATCTTTTCGACCATCATTACAACCTCCTATGGAATCATTATGTACAACATGTAAGGCTCTCACATCAAGCAGGTTCATTAACTTATGTCAACACTTTTACCCCTCTGCTATTTCCTTTGGTCAATGATCATACTAAAATAAGTCATATACTGAAATGTGAGGTTCGATGTCATGAATCACTTTGGTGAACAATTACGCATTTTAAGAGAAAATAAAAAAATGTCGGTCAATCAACTTGCCATGTATTCAGGTGTAAGTGCTGCTGGTATTTCTCGTATTGAAAATGGAAAGCGCGGTGTGCCAAAGCCTTTAACCATAAAAAAATTAGCACACGCCTTGAAGGTGCCTTATGAGGATTTAATGCTGCTTGCCGGTCATATTGAACAGGAACAAGTTCATGAAATGAAACCGAAATATGAGTCCATGTTAAAAATCTATCAAACGGCGCTTCAAAAGGATGTAGAACATCTCCCCATTTTTGACGGGGACAAATGGGAAAGGCTCTCCGCACAAGACATCAGCCAGCTGAATGAATACTTTCTCACGCTCATCAACCAAAAAAAAGCGAACAAATAGCGGGGCATAATCCTAATGTACATCCACCATTAACTAATGTCAATATTTTCATAGTGCACTTATTGCCAATAGTCAACAAATCAAGTAAAATAGACATATCGAATCTATAACCATGTGAGGTTTTGCGTTGATGAACTTTGGTGCATATTTAAGAGCATTACGTGAAGAAAAGAAGATGTCAGTGAACCAATTAGCGATGTATTCTGAGGTCAGCGCTGCCGGTATTTCTCGTATTGAAAATGGGAAACGCGGCATTCCGAAACCTCCTACGATTAAAAAGCTAGCTGGTGCGTTAAAGGTTCCTTATGAAGACATGATGCAGGCTGCGGGTTATATTGAAGAAGCCACTTCTGTCCAACAGCTTAGGGAAGATGATCTTGCTTTATCCAAAATAAAGGAAGCGGCAGCGCAATATGAACTTGGTGATCTCGAAATATTTGATGGTGACATATGGTCGACCCTTTCGAAAAAAGAAATAGAGGACCTCAACCGCTATTTGTTATTTATGCTAAACAGCCGGTCGTCCTCATAAATATTTAAGCTTTTTGCGCCGATTTATAACAGATTTACGGTATAATGGGTTCAGATTGGAGTGAAGAAAGATGAATCAATCTGACATGTGCCCGCGGTTTGAAAAAGCAGTTGAGTTATTGAGTAAACGATGGGTGGCACTGATTGTTTTTCAGCTTCTCTCAGGTCAGCAGCGCTTTAGTGAAATTGAGGCGGCTCTGACAAATTTAAGTGGAAGAGTATTATCTGAGAGATTAAAGGAGCTCGAGGCAGCAGGTATTGTAAAACGGGAGGTTTTTGCTGAAACACCCGTGCGCATTGAGTATTCTTTAACAGATATGGGGCGTTCACTTGCACCCGTTTTTGAGGAAATTGCGAAGTGGTCCTCTGAATGGATCACGCTCGAATCATAAATGACCAGCATGTGAACCGCCTGATCATCATAAAACAACCTCCCTTACAGATGTAAGGGAGGTTTTGTCTTTTCAACCGCTTAAGCAGATGTGATGTTTTTTTCAGCTAACGCTTTTCTTTCTTTTTTCTTGTTTGTCGGGCTTAAATAGCGTTCGAGCCAGCCCATGACAAGGTCAGCGATAATAGCCATGAGTGCAGTTGGAATCGCACCTGCTAAAATGATGGCTGTTCCGTTTGTGGCGTTTGATCCTCTGATGATGATATCACCAAGACCTCCCGCGCCCACAAATGTTCCTATCGCTGTAATACCGATGGCAATGACCAGTGCGGTTCTTAAACCAGCCATAATGACTGATAAAGCAAGCGGTAATTCAACCATTCTCAGCACTTGCCATTTCGTCATCCCCATCGCTTTACCTGATTCTAAATAGGCATGTTCAATGCTGACAATGCCTGTATACGTGTTTCTGATGATCGGCAGAAGCGAATACAGAAAGAGTGATAGGATGACTGTATTTGCGCCAAGCCCTAATACAAGCATCAACACGGAAAGCATTGCTAACGCCGGTATCGTTTGAATGACGTTGGTCATGGCAAAGACCCAATTGCTCAGCTTGCGGTAATGCGCCACAAAAATGCCTACTGGAATCCCGACAATCGCCGCAAACAGCACCCCATACGCCGACATGAGAAAATGCCGATAAAATTCTTCTAACACATATGACCCGTTCTGCTGATAATACGTCCATAATTGCTGCAATGTGTCCATCAGCCTTGACACCTCCCCATCTTACTCAAAGTAATTGTGTTTTTTCAGGAAATTTTTCGCAACGGTTGCTGGTTCTTGAAGCTCCCCGTCGACTTGATAGTTCAGCTCTTGCATTTGTTCTGTATTGATTTTTCCGATCAGCCTGTTGATCACCTTATCAAGCCCTGGATTTTCTTTTAAGACTTTCTCCGAGACTACTGGCGATGCATCATATGGCGGGAAGAACCGTTTATCATCTTTTAAGATTTTGAGATTATAGGCTTTGATTCGTCCATCTGTTGAATAGGCAAGCACAATATCCATTTTTTCATTCTTTAGAGCATCATAAACTAAACCAATCTGCATCGGATACGTGCTTCCAAATTCAATACCGTATGTTTTCACGAACCCTTCATATCCGTCGCCTTTCTTTTTGAGCCAAACATTATCGACACCAAATCGGTAATTGTTCGCATTCTTTTTCAAATCAGAGACCGTTTCTAAGTGGTTTTCCTTCGCCATCTTCTGCGTCACAGCAAAGGCATACGTATTATCAAATCCATAAGAGTCAAACCATTTGTAATCATAGCGTTTTTTAAATTCTTTTTGGACGATCTCCATCGCACGCTTCGGATCTTTTTCCGCATCCATTCCAAGTGTACTTGTTAAATCCGTGCCTGAATATCTTGTGGCAGAAATGTCGACATCTCCGTTTTCCATTGCTTTCTGCTGCACAGTGTTGGAACCTAGGTTTTTCACAATGGTCGTCTTTTTATCTGTGTAATGTTCGATCATATCGCCAACCATATAGGCCATAATTTCTGATTCGGTAAAGTTTTGTGCTCCAATTCGCAGCGTGCCCCCTGAGGAGCCGGCTAGTCCAGGAAGTGAACAGCCGCTTATCAATAGCAAGCATCCAGCAAGCAGTGCACTAATCCATTTTGTTTTTCGATTCTTCACATAAGCCAACTCCTTATGAAACTTCCTTCAATCCTTTTAAGCCTTCTGGTGTTACTTTTTTCTCCAGCTTCATTAATGATAGGTCGATGATGACTGCTAAAATTGTGACTGGTATCGCACCCGCAATAATAAATTCCGGCTGATACAGCTGAAGTCCAATCAAAATGTAGTCACCTAGACCGCCTCCACCAATAAAGGCTGCAAGTGTTGTCCAGCCAATCAAATAAATCGTTGACGTTCTGACACCTGCCATAATGACCGGTACAGCAAGCGGGAGTTCAACAAGACGAATTTGATCCCATGTTGTCATCCCGATTCCTTTACCGGATTCAAGCAAGTTTTTGTTCACACCTTGGACCCCGGCATACGTATTTCTTAAAATAGGTAAAACCGAATAGAAAAAGAGAGCAACGATTGCAGGTATTTTCCCAACCCCCAAAATAGGAATAAAAAAGGCAAGAATCGCTAAACTAGGGAGTGTTTGAAAGATATTCACGACACCGATGATAAAACCTGCGCCTCGTTTCATTCGTGTGAGAACCACGCCTAAAGGAACGGCAACAAGAATACCAAGCACAACAGCAATTAAGGAAATATATAAATGCTCCCACATTTTTGTGAGGAGTTCCCCACCATTTTTCTCTAGAAAGTCGATGATTTGATCCATGTGTACACCTCCCTTACTTCATTTCAGTGACAGCCGCCGGCGTATCGTCTCCCCAAATGGAGTCGTACACAACATCTACAAGACTTGCACGTGTCACAATGCCTTTTAAGTGCCCTTCTGCATCCACAACTGGTACATATTTAATGCCGCGTATTAAGATTTTCCGGACAGTATCTCTTAGAAGAGCTCCTTCTTGTACGGTATAGAACTCTGTATTTAAAATATCACCAACGAAAGCTGCTTTTCTGCGGTTCGCATCGATTGTTTCAATATCGATATAGCCTTTTAGCACATGATGTTCATCTACTACAAGCAAGGAATCGACCCGCTTTTCTCTCATGATGTAGATGGCATCTGTTAATGTTTTTTCAACTGTAACGGTGACTGGTGACGTGTTCATCATTTGTTCTACACGTTCCATATTCGGATTTGATTGAAGCAGACGTTCTTTGCCGATGAATTCTTCTACGAATTCATTGGCTGGGTTCCGCAGAATATCGTCAGGCGTACCTACTTGGACAATCTCTCCATCTTTTAAAATCACAATTCGGTCAGCTAGTTTAATGGCTTCGTCCATGTCATGTGTGACGAATACGATGGTTTTATTTAACGTTTTTTGCAGTTTCTTAAATTCTTCCTGCAATGAATCTCGTGTGATTGGATCAAGTGCACCAAACGGTTCATCCATGAGGATCAGAGGGGGTTCCGCTGCTAGTGCGCGAAGAACACCGATGCGCTGCTGCTGTCCTCCGCTGAGTTCATGAGGGTAGCGTTCTAAATATTCCGGTCCCATGTCGACAAGCTTCAGCAGTTCACGTGCCCGTTCTTTTCGTTTTTCTTCCGGCCATTTTAACAGCTTCGGAACAAGTGAAATGTTTTGTGCGATGGTCATATGGGGGAACAGTCCAATTTGCTGAATCACATAGCCAATTTCTCTTCTTAATTGAACTGGATCTTTTTTCATAATGTTTTCTCCCTCGATGAAGATTTTTCCTGAGGAAGGCTCGATGAGTCGGTTGATCATCTTCATTGTTGTTGTTTTACCACAGCCACTCGGTCCAATAAAACAAATAAATTCTCCTTTTGCTATTTCTAAATCAATATTTTTGACAGCCTTTTTTCCGCCTTTATACGTCTTAGATACATTCTCTAGTTTCAGCAAATGAGACACCTCCATTAGTCGGATCAATATTTTCAGAAAATTTACACCTTATTTATTATAGTGCAAACTTTATAAAATAAAAAGTTTACGATGTGTTTGTATTGCATAACATTTATTTAAAATTTTCAGTTAACGGCCTGATAGATAGAGATCTCTCCTTTTTCCTCCAAATTACGAGCAAATACTCAATATTTATTGTTTTCATCAACAAACAGGTATATGATATATTGTGTTACAAATTGTCAGTCGTGAAGGGATGAAGCGGGGAGTGGACAAGCTAGCGTTAGGCGCCATTCAAAAAGCACAGGATCATTATATTGAAAAAGCTGCCGAGAACATGAATGCCTTTGGTCTTTCTTCTACAGTGGGTAGAGTGCTTGGTATCATTCACATGAACCGTAAACCAATGACGCTTGGAGAGCTATCAGAGGCGACAGGCATGAGCAAAACGAGAATGAGTCAAGTCGTTCGAGAAATGCTCGATTTAAATATTGCGGAAAAGGTTTATGAAAAAGGAATACGTAAAGATCTATATGACGTTGAGCAAGATCAATACCAAACGTTTATTTCCTTGTTTGCAGCCAATTGGTCCCGAGTTGTCAGTAAAAACCGCAAGGCACATAAGAAAACGTGCAAGGAATTGCTGGAACTGCTTGAACAGGACGACCTGCCAGAAGAGACAGAGGATAAAATCAATCTGCTTCTTTCAGAAATCAAGGAAAGTCTTGATTACTATGATTGGATTAGCCGCTTAATTGAATTCTTTGAAAGTGAAGAAGTGTTTAAGCATGTGCCGAAACCTTAAAAAAGCTGTTTTATTTTACATCATTGTAGAAAAAACAGCTTTTTATATACACTTATTGCATAAACACCCGAAACATCCCTTTTAAGCCTGCGCCGATCATCTCAACTGCCACTACAGCAAGAATTAATCCCATTAACCGCGTCACGACATTCATCTCTGTTTTCCCCATTTTCCGCATAATAAAACTTGAATAATGAAAAGCATAATAGGTCATCGCCAGAACGATGACAATGCCGATTACAATCGCAAACATGTGAAGCATCACTTGACTTCCCGGGGTTAAGCTCATCACTGTAGCGATTGTACCAGGACCAGCGATGATCGGGATCGCCAGCGGCGTAACGGAGACATCCGCTTTCTCTTTGCTTTCTGCCTTTTCTTCAGAATGTGGATTTTGGACATGAGACTCCTTTGCATTCAGTAAATTGTAAGCGATACCAAAAATAAAAATACCTCCGGCGATGCGGAGTGCATGAATATCGATCCCAAACAATTTGAAAATAAGCCTTCCTGCCAATAAAAAGGCAATCAAAATAATGAAAGAGACCACAATGGCTTTTTTGGCTGTCTGGGAGCGTTCTTTCTCTGTATATCCCTCTGTTAAGGTGATGAAAAGAGGCACGTTTCCAATGGGGTTTGATACAGCAAATAATGAGACCACGACATGAATCATAAAGGAAATCAACAGACACCCTCCTTTTTTCATAGTGTCTGCCAATCTGATGTGAATATTCCCTTGTGATGTTAAAACCTGTATATATTTAACCGATGTTAATAAAGGGTTAAAGAAGGGGAATGACACATGAAGAAAACGATCACCATCATCCTTCTATGTGCTGTGGTTTTAGGAGCAGCCGGCTGGATTGTCTGGCAGCAGCAGAGGAAAAACATCAGCAAGAAAGCCAATCGAACACTAAGCAGCTTTCCAAGTTAAAATCAGATCAAACGGATATGAAGCATGTAAACGAAGACCAAAAAAGAAACTGTCTACCATCACCAAAAAGCTTAAAAAGGAAAAGAAAGCCTATCAAAAAGAAGTCAAGCAGCGTAAGCGCTTGAGGTAATAATCGACCAGCTTCAAAAAAGCTGACAGCAGCCGAAAGCCACTGCTCAAGCGAATAAGCAAACTGCATAGGCTACACGGAATCAACTGTCAAGAAAGACCCAAATGTCACCCACAATCCGCTCTCACAATGGGTACAGGACCAATATGATTGGGGTGTGAAACAAGGGTATATGAAAGAATAGAAAGGATGAAAAAACATGATACAAATTCGGCCATTGTCACATGATCAATCTGTCCCTATGGATCTTTTACTCTTAGCTGATCCTTCAAAGGAAAAGGTTCTTACTTATGTGCAATCCGGCTCTTGTTATGCCGCGTATCATGCACAGGACGTGATTGGTGTCTATGTGCTTTTATCTCTGTATCAGCAGACAGTCGAAATCATCAATGTCGCTGTGAAGGAATCATGGCAAGAAAAAGGAATTGGGAAGCAGCTGATCCGCCATGCCATTGCTGAAGCGAAAGCTGCCGGCTTTCACACGATTGAAATCGGCACAGGCAACTCAAGTATTCCGCAGCTCGCACTTTATCAGAAATGCGGCTTCCGCATGACATCTATTGACCACGATTTCTTTCTAAAGCATTATGATGAACCGATTTTTGAAAATGGCATTCAGTGTATGGATATGGTACGGCTGTCACTCACTTTGCAAGCAGACTGATGTTTTGTTCCGTAAGCTTTTTTATGTTCTGCGCTTTTTTACCACATGCTTCACATATTGAATGAAGAAATAAAGGACGGTGCCAGCTAAAAAACAGACCACACATCCAAAGAGCGTCGCCTCTGAGCTGAATTGATACTCTTCAATTTTCATGATATAAAATGGCATGCCAAACAATGTTGGGCTTGATTCAACATGATTGACCTCTAGCAGCAGTAAAAAAACAGGGGTCATAAACACAGCAAATACATACAGCATCGCAAGTGTTATACCGCTGGAAAACGAATGAAATACTTTGATCATCTCTTTCTCTCCTTCATCTCTTTTAAACTGGCTGTGATATTTTTCCCGTCTGGACAAGCTGGATGCAGCATCACCGTATTTAGTAAAGAAAAAAACAGCAGCTGATGACTGACCGGATGCTTCCATATCATAATAAGCACAATCGAACAAAGCACCGGAAAGAGCGGTCCTGCAAGTGCCACCATCATATTGAAGCTCGGCCGGCCAAAAGTTTCATGGACGACCGCCACATGCTTCCAATCAATCGTGACCACAAAATCAAAGAGCGGCCTTTTTTCGAATTTGTTACACAACATGACCATCAGTATATGACCGAGTTCATGTATCACCACAACCGCTAGGAAACTGCACACAAGCTCTATCATCGCAAGACAGGCCTCTTTAACATGACAGCATATATACAGATAAAGAATGCAAGTGAACCTAGCAGATAGGCGGTGGCGAGAAGATACACATCTGATGAAAGCCACTTCAATAAAAGCATATCGATGAAGCTGAATACAGCAATCATCATCACGATGACAAACAGTTTATTGAACTCACTGATCTTCACGATAAACCCTGTACAGGCAGCCATGGCAGTGATCAACAAAATGGACAAACTTGCGAGGCCATGCCCTTCACTTTCAATGCCTATCATCATAGATACAAGCCCGATAAACACAAAATATGCTAACAAATTAATTGCGTAATAAAATAAAATTCTCGACAATAAATAAGCGCTCTTTGATGTATTTAACATAAAAATAGCTCTTTGATTCATATGATATTCTCTGCCAATCATCAGCGGAAGCATGATCAATATTTCCTTTAATGCATACTGCACAATAAAGGCATACAGCCAGCCGGTTTCTACCGGTGTAAAAACAAAAGGCAGCCCCGCCGTCAAACAAACGAGAAATAAAAACAAAATGCCCTGTTCTTTAAAAACAGCTGACCGGCTGAAATAGACCAATTCTTGCCGCAGTTGCGTCAGAAAGGAAGATTGCGTTCTGATTTTCTTATAAGAAAACGACTTTACCTCTGTTTTCAGCTGTAAAAACATCTGATGGACATAAGAAGCCGCTAACCCCTTCAGCCATAGCCAGCCAGCGCTTAGAAGGGTCACGAGAAATATGAGATAGATTAATGGCCATACTCGGATCATCTCCATTGCTTTTTGCAAAAGGAGAAACACCAATAAATTCAGCACCGCAAAGCCGAGCGTTTGCAGCAGCAAATGCTCTTTTGTTTTTGATACGAAATGGCTCACAGCAATCCGCATCACCATCCAAGAAGCAAGCGCAAGCAGCGCCAGTACACAGCAAGTCATGCATACAACCGTTATCCAATACAGAGATGGCGTAACACCGCTGATCAAAAGGCCTAATACAATCGGTAAAAAAAGCAGTCCAACCATGAGGAAACAAAAGAGCATTGGAAAGAAATACACACAAAGGACAAATGGCACACTTTGTATTGCACTATTCAAAAAGTAGAATTGATATTCCTGGTGCTTTAATTTATTGCGGGATAACACAATGCCTGCGCCTAAAAGTAAAAGCGTCATTTTCATCAATTGGAGGTATAGAGCAGCCGGCTCGCTTTCTCCTGCCTGTATAAAAAAGCGCAGACTGATGACGACGTATATCGCGTACATGAGCAAGAAAAAAGCCGCGGCTGCAAGAAGCTGTATAGGGTACTTTTTTGCGAGCTGCTTTCCTTTCGTTGTCAGCATTCCCCATTCTATTTTATGAAGAACGTGTCGTGTCCAGATCATTGAGTAACCTCTCCACCTGCATATAGTAATCTCGATTCACTTCTTTATAAATCTCTTCAAGTGCCTGATGAGGAAATGTCTGATTCGTTTCTTGGCGGGACATATCCAGCTTGACGTCACCATTTCTTAAGATCATGAGATGGTCATAAAGCGTATCACCAAAGCTCAAATGATGGGTTGAAATGAGAATGCCAGCACCTTGCTCTCTCAGCTTCATGAGCACCTTTTTTAAGATGATCATCATATCTGGATCAAGTCCGTTCGTTGGCTCGTCAAACACATAATAATCACATGGCCTGAGGAGCTGGGAAATGATCTGCGTTTTCTTTTGATTGCCATGAGACAGCTGAGCGATAGGCTGATCCATATACGAACCCAGCTCAAACAGATCAATGAACGTCTCTTCCCGTGTGACATCTTGCTCATTTGGCAGCTGAAGTAATTGAAAGTATTCCCTCGGCGTTAAATAATCGAATAATGAATGGTCGTCAGGAATATAGGAAACATGTTTTTTCAACAAGGAAATATGTTCTGAGGATTGAAGATTCAGCTGTTTACCATGTAAAGTGACGCATCCTATAAATGGCGTCAGCCCGAACATGGATTGGATTATCGTCGTCTTCCCCGCACCATTATGCCCCAAAAGAAGCAGCGTCTGCCCTTTCTCGACATTCATTTGAATATTACGGAGAGAGAAGGTGCGGCTATATGTTTTTTCTTTTAATCGTAAAGTCAGCATCAAATCCCCCCGTTTGTTTCAGATAGAACAGATGACCTTGCATCTGTTCTCATCCCTGTTAATAACCGCACTGGATTTTAACGTACATGCCTAATAATTTGAACTCTCCTAAAAATTTAGAGCCCCTTCCAAAGGTCTTGCATGCCCAAATCAATGCTCCAAGTGAAATAATGCCCAATATAACGGCAAGGACATAAATCCAAAATGCATTTTTCTGTACGTTCTTAGAAGTTAGAATTCGTTGCTTCCTTTCATCATATGCCGCCAATAGGTGAAGGACATACATATACACACCTACTGGAAAACGAAGGCTAAAAGGATTCAGCATCTCATCACCCCCTAATATATGTAAAATGATACCACCTCTTTACAGAAAGCATAAGTTCATTTCAGATCATATTTTTAGTCGATTTTTCATGATTTAGTGCTTATAAATGGAGGGGATTTTGGCTTCTTCTCTAACTGAAGGAGGATTTTTTACAGAAATAGGATAAGCCAAATGAATTAGCCACCGGATTTTCGCTCAACACAAAAAAACGCTGCGTCCCGCTCTCATGAAAGAGTGGAACGCAGCGCATAGCTGACATTATTTATTCAAGTTATAGAATGTTGCAATGCCATGATATTGTGCTGTTTCAGCCAGTTGATCTTCGATGCGAAGTAATTGGTTGTATTTCGCCACACGGTCCGTACGAGACGGAGCACCTGTTTTGATTTGTCCAGCGTTTGTTGCAACAGCGATGTCTGCAATCGTGCTGTCTTCAGTTTCACCAGAACGGTGAGAGATAACAGCTGTGTATCCTGCGCGTTTTGCCATTTCGATTGCATCAAATGTTTCAGTTAATGTACCGATTTGGTTTACTTTGATTAGGATTGAGTTACCAACGCCGTTTTTGATTCCTTCAGATAGCTTCTTCGTATTTGTAACGAACAAGTCGTCTCCTACTAGCTGAACCTTGCTGCCAAGACGCTCAGTTAATAGTTTGTGACCTTCCCAGTCGTTTTCATCAAGGCCGTCTTCGATCGAGATGATTGGGTATTTCGATACCATATCTTCATACCAGTCAACCATTTCAGCAGATGTTTTCACAACACCTTCGCCTGATAAATGATATTTACCGTCTTCTTTGTTGTAGAACTCAGAAGATGCCGCATCCATTGCAAGTTTCACTTCTTCACCTGGTTTGAAGCCAGCTTTTTCGATCGCTTCAACGATTGTTTGAAGTGCTTCTTCGTTAGAACCAAGGTTTGGAGCGAATCCACCTTCATCACCTACAGCTGTATTTAAACCTTTTGCGCTTAATACAGATTTCAGGCTATGGAAGATTTGAGCGCCCATACGAAGTGCTTCACGGAAGTTTGGAGCACCTACAGGCATAATCATGAATTCTTGAATGTCTACGTTGTTATCCGCATGCTCTCCGCCGTTGACGATGTTCATCATCGGTACTGGAAGCGTTTTGGAGTTGAATCCACCAAGGTATTGATAAAGTGGAATTTGTAAGAAATCAGCAGCCGCACGTGCTACAGCGATAGATACGCCAAGGATTGCGTTTGCGCCTAATTTCCCTTTGTTTTCGGTTCCATCAAGTTCGATTAACATTTTGTCAATCGCTACTTGTTCAGTTACATCAAAGCCTAAAAGTTCTGGTGCAATGATTTCGTTTACGTTGTTTACAGCTGTCAGAACCCCTTTTCCAAGGTAACGGTCTTTGTCTCCGTCACGTAGCTCTACTGCTTCATATTCACCAGTAGAAGCACCACTTGGAACAAGCGCACGGCCAAAGCCGCCAGATTCTGTGTAAACTTCTACTTCAACTGTTGGGTTACCGCGAGAGTCTAATACTTCGCGTGCATATACGTCAACAATGTATGGCATCGTTATTTCTCTCCTTTTGAATCAATTTGTTATTTTTGAATCAATGATGTTCCTGTCATCTCTTTTGGTTTTTCAAGACCAAGTAAATCTAAAAGCGTTGGAGATAGATCGGCTAAGATGCCGCCTTCTCTAAGCGTCACACCTTTTTTTGTTACGATCACTGGGACAGGGTTTGTCGTATGTGCAGTATGCGGCTTTCCTTCTTCGGTAATCAACACGTCTGCGTTACCGTGGTCTGCCGTGATGATGGCATGTCCGCCTCTTGCCAGGATTGCGTCGACAACAGCTCCTAAGCACTCATCTACTGCTTCAATGGCTTTGATTGTTGGCTCGAGCATACCTGAATGACCAACCATATCCGGGTTAGCAAAGTTCAGGATGATCGCATCATGCTTGTCAGCGTTGATGTCTGCAACAAGTGCATCCTTTACTTCATAAGCGCTCATTTCCGGCTTGAGGTCATAGGTTGCTACATCTGGTGAATTGATTAAGATGCGGTCTTCACCAGGAAATTCTTCTTCACGTCCACCGCTCATAAAGAACGTCACGTGAGGATATTTCTCTGTTTCAGCAATCCGCAGCTGTTTCAATCCATTTTGAGAAAGCACTTCTCCTACTGTGTTATCCAAATTCACTGGTTTGAAGGCAACATAACCATCAACCGTTTCACTGAAGTGTGTGAAGCAGACGAAGTGTAAATTCTTCGGATGAGCTTCTCCGCGGTCAAACGAGCGGAAATCTTCATTTGTGAAAGTGTTCGAGATTTGGATCGCACGGTCTGGACGGAAGTTATAGAAAATCACAGAGTCACCGTCGTTTACTTTGGCAACCGGCTCACCATTTTCTCTCGTAATGACAGATGGAATAACGAATTCATCGTAGATTCCATTTTCATAGGAGTCATCAACGACATCATAGATGTTTTGATAACTTGGGCCTTCACCATACGCCATCGCGCGGTACGCTTTCTCCACACGATCCCAGCGTTTGTCACGGTCCATTGAGTAATAGCGTCCAGAAAGTGTTGCCACTTCACCGACACCGATTTCTTTGATTTGTTCTTCCAGCTGTTTCAAGTACACTTTGGCGGTCTTCTGACCAACATCACGTCCGTCCAAGAAGCCATGAATGTATACCTTTGTTAAGCCTTCTTTTTTCGCCAGCTTCAGCAGGGCAAAAAGATGCTGGATGTGACTGTGCACACCGCCGTCTGACAAGAGACCAAATAAATGAAGCACCTTGTCATTCTCTTTTGCATACGTCATTGCATCTAGGAACGTTTCGTTTTTCTCAAATTCCCCATCACGAATGGCAACATTCACCCTTGTTAAGCTTTGATACACAATGCGTCCTGCACCGATGTTCAAATGCCCCACTTCGGAGTTCCCCATTTGACCTTCCGGGAGACCTACTGCCTCACCTGAAGCCGTTAAGGTTTGATGCGGAAATTCGTTCCAGTAGCGGTCAAAGTTCGGTTTTTTTGCTTGTGCAACAGCGTTACCGACTGTTTCACCTCTTAAACCGAACCCGTCTAAGATGATTAATGCAGCTGGTGTCTTACTCATATTGACCTTCCTCCAATAATTGAACGAAAGACTGAGGTTCTAAGCTTGCGCCGCCTACCAAAGCACCGTCAATATCGGATTCTGCCATATATTCTTTAATATTTGCCGGCTTCACGCTTCCACCATATTGAATGCGAAGGCTGTCTGCCGCTTCTTGACCAAATTCGCTTGCAACGGTTTGGCGGATGTGTGCGCAAACGTCGTTTGCATCTTTCGCTGTAGAAGATTTTCCTGTACCGATCGCCCAGATTGGCTCATATGCAATCACAGATTCAGCGACTTGCTGCTTCGTTAAACCAGCTAGAGCTTTCTTCACTTGATCAGCGACAAGTTCATTTGTTTTGCCAGCTTCACGCTCTTCAAGCGTTTCACCTACACAAATAATTGGAACGATGCCGTGCTTGAATGCAGCATGTGCTTTTTTGTTCACTGTTTCATCTGTTTCAGCAAAGAATTCACGGCGCTCTGAATGCCCAATCACTGAATAACCGATGCCTAGATCTTTTAGAGCAGCAGGGCTGATTTCACCAGTGAATGCACCATTTTCTTCAAAGTGCATGTTTTGTGCACCAATTTTAAGGTCTGTTCCGTTTGATAGGCTGTTTAGCTTTTCAAGGAAAAGAGCTGGCGCACAGACAATGGATTCCACTTTGTCAGGAGATGGAATAGATGACTTGACCTCTTCAACGAAGCTGACTGCTTCGCCAAGTGTTTTGTTCATTTTCCAGTTCCCAGCTATAATTGGTTTTCTCATGATTGACACTTCCTTATAGCAGTTTTGGTCTTATTTATCGTTTAATGCAGTAACACCAGGAAGTTCTTTGCCTTCCATAAATTCAAGTGAAGCGCCGCCGCCTGTAGAAATATGGCTCATCTGATCGGCAAGACCAAATTTCTCAACAGCTGCTGCTGAATCTCCACCGCCAATGACAGAATATGTATCTTTTGCTTCTGCCAGTGCTTCTGCGATAGCTTTTGTTCCTTTAGCGAATGCATCGATTTCAAATACACCCATTGGACCGTTCCAGACAACAAGTTTGCTATTTTTAATAACGTCAGCATACTTTTCTCTTGTCTCTGTTCCAATATCAAGTGCTTCTAGATCACTTGGAATTTCAGAGATTGGCACAATGCTTGTATTCGCATCATTTGAAAAGTCGTCGGCTACCAGAACATCTGTTGGAATCAGGAAGTTCACGCCTTTTTCTTTTGCACGGTCCATAAAGGATTTGGCTAAATCGACTTTGTCTTCTTCTAATAGAGATTTCCCTACTTCGTGGCCTAGTGCTTTCACAAATGTGTAAGCAAGTCCGCCGCCGATGATGAGGTTGTCCACTTTATCAAGAAGACTTTCAATCACACCGATTTTATCCTTTACCTTCGCGCCGCCAATAATCGCTGTAAATGGGCGATCAGGGTTTGAAATGGCTTTCCCTAGAACCTCAAGCTCTTTTTGCATGAGGAAGCCTGAAACAGCCGGAAGATAAGCTGCAATGCCAGCTGTCGATGCATGTGCACGGTGTGCAGCACCGAACGCATCATTGACATACACATCGGCTAAATCAGCAAATGCTTTTGATAATGCAGGATCGTTCTTTTCTTCACCAGGATAGAAACGAACGTTTTCAAGCACTAGCACATCTCCTTCTTTTAAGTCAGAGATTTGCTTTTTCACGTTGTCGCCGTAAGCTTCATCTGCTTTTTTCACTTCTTTTCCAAGAAGCTCTTGCAGACGTTTTGCCACAGGTGTCAGACGCAGTTCTTCAGTAACTTGACCCTTCGGACGACCCAAATGACTAGCTAGCAGTACCTTTGCGCCTTGTCCTGTTAAATACTCAATTGTTGGTAATGCTGCGCGGATACGAGTATCATCCGTCACTTCTCCGTCCTTCATTGGAACGTTAAAATCTACGCGGCAGAACACAACTTTACCTTTTACGTCAATGTCTTTTACTGATTTCTTATTCATGCTCGTCAGGAGATCCTCCTTTATTCTGGTTTCCTTACGCATTGGACAAGACTCTCTTTATCCTTTTCCCATTTTGCCCTCATCAAAACGAGAAATCGTGCAGAACGGATAAAAACAGAGAAAAAGGGAAAGGGATGCTTCCCCTTCCCTTGTCCGTCTTCATTATATCGTGTCTCTAGGAAAGAACCAAGTGAGTTCCTTCAGTGTGAGAAATTAAAGACCTTGTTTTGCAATGTAAGCTGCAAGGTCAACAACGCGGTGAGAATATCCGCTCTCGTTATCGTACCAAGAGATTACTTTCACCATGCTGCCTTCCATCACCATTGTAGAAAGAGCATCGATTGTTGAAGAGTTTGCATTACCATTGTAGTCACCAGATACTAATGGCTCTTCGCTGTAGCCAAGGATTCCTTTAAGTTCTCCTTCAGCTGCTTCTTTAAGTGCTGCATTTACGTCTTCAGCTGTTACATCTTGGTTTAATTCAGCAACAAGGTCAACTAAAGAAACGTTAGGTGTTGGAACACGCATAGCGCCACCGTTTAATTTACCTTTAAGTTCAGGCAATACAAGTGAAACAGCTTTCGCAGCACCTGTAGAAGTTGGGATGATGTTTTCCGCAGCTGCACGAGCACGACGGTAGTCTTTGTGCGGAAGATCAAGAATTTGCTGGTCATTTGTGTATGAGTGAACAGTTGTCATCATACCGCGTTTGATACCAAATTTATCGTTAAGTACTTTTGCAAATGGAGCTAAGCAGTTTGTAGTACAAGATGCATTAGAGATGACATCGTGGCTAGCTGCATCGTATTTGTCTTCGTTTACACCCATAACGATTGTAATATCTTCTTCGTTAGCAGGAGCAGAGATGATGACTTTTTTAGCACCAGCTTCTAAGTGTTTCGCAGCGTCTGCACGTTTTGTGAAGAATCCAGTAGACTCAACTACGATTTCTACGCCTTGTTTACCCCAGCTTAATTTCGCAGGGTCACGTTCAGCTGATACTTCGATTGTTTTACCGTTCACTACTAAGTTTGTACCGTCTACAGAAACCTCTGCATCTAGTTTTCCGTGAACAGAGTCATATTGTAAAAGGTGTGCAAGCATGTTAGCATCTGTTAGATCGTTAACCGCTACTACCTCAACTTCAGGATTATTTAATGCTGCACGAAATACGTTACGTCCAATACGTCCAAATCCGTTAATACCGACTTTTACTGCCATGATGTTTCCTCCTTTTATAGGTCACAATGTTTTATATTGAGGGATCAATTGACTCCCTTAATAACTCTTTTGCGGCTCCTTCGTCTGTGACGAGAACCGTTCGGCGCGGTTTTTTGAAATAAGCTTCAATCGCCCCCGCTTTTGATGATCCACCTGCAACAGCAATGATGTGTGGAATGCTTTCTAGATCATCTAGCTGCATGCCGACGGAGTGTACTTTGTGTACGACCTCGCCATCACGATTAAAGTAATAGCCAAAGGCCTCTGTCACTGCGTCATGCTCATCAATCTTTTTTAAATCTTCAGCTGGTGTATTTCGTCTCATCGCCATTGTTTTTGCTTCACCAATACCATGAATAAGCATCGTGGACGATTTAATCGTTTGAAGCACTTCTTTGACGGACGGCTCTTCAATAATGGAAGAGTAAGCACCTTCTGACAGCTGCCCTGGAACAAACAGCAGTTTGTAAGTACCGGAAGCTTTTTCAGCCATGTGGGCACAAATGGTGTTTGCCTGATTTTTTACATTCTCCCCAAGACCGCCTCTCGCAGGGACAAACATCATATCGCGGTTTTTGGCATCAGGGGTCATCATTTCGGCAACGGCTTCCATCGTCGTTCCGCCAGTGACGGCGACGATATTATTTCCAGTAAACCTTTTTTTCATGCATTGGACAGCAGCTCTTCCCATTTCTTGCTTCACCCACGGGGATTCGTCACTGTCTCCAGAAACGATCATGACTTCTTCTAGGCCTAACTTTCTCTTTAATGTATTTTCCAAAAAGGTTAAACCTAAAACGTCCTTCATCATTCCTTCAAGCATTTCAAGCAAAGCGTGACCCTCACTCGTCAGCATCATGCCGCTCGTTTTGACATCCAGCAGATTTTGTTCTTTTAAAAACTGAACTTCAGCACGTAAGATGCGCTCGCTGAGACCAAGACTCGTCGCAAGACTTCTGCGGCCAATTGGTTCAGCTAATCTGATGTACTGCAAAATGTCGTAGCGTTTTTGCATAACAATGAGAAGATCTGGCAATAATTTTTTTTGAGCTTCCAATAAATGATTCATGGCTAACGACCCTTCCTTTTCACGATGGACTAAAAACGTCCCACTGTGACAAAAAACGTCCCGCCACAGCCAAAAAAAATCAATCCCTGCTTTCTTTAATTATTTTAACAGGATAATCTTGCATTTTCAACTCTTACAAACACATTTAGACAAAAAATAGACACATTTTCACCGATAACCTGCTTGTCATCAAGGTTCTTGCGATGATATTTCTTTTCAAAATATTTATTTTCTTTTATATAGAATGTATTCACGATGAAAAATGTGCATGCAGGTGAGATCAGCATGCACATTTTTTTCAGGATTTGCTTATATTTTTGTGATGGTTCCAAACTGTTTTGCCTCTTCCTTCGGTTTGATTTTGAGATAATAAATGATGTAACAGGCAGCCATGAACGGAATTCCGCAATAAAGACCGATCCGCTGATCCTCGATAAAAAACAAGCTGATGAGGACAATGCCAAATGCGATAAAGCCTGCTAATGGGACAAATGGATAGAGCGGTGTTCGGAAGACGAGATCCTTTACATCTCCACCCGCCTTTATGAATTGTTTTCTAAAGAAATACTGGGACAAACAAATGGACATCCACACCACAACAAGAACCATACCAGAAATAGAAATGAGCCACACATACACCGTTTTTGGTGCCACAACACTTGTCAGCAGAGATAGAGCAGATACACCCATTGTCACCAATAATGCATTGATCGGAATTTTACGCTTGGACAGCTTTTTCGTAAAGCCTGGTCCTTTCCCGTCTTTCGACAGTGCCCAAAGCATACGTGATGATGCATATAACCCAGAGTTTGCTACAGATAAGACGGCTGTGATGATGATAAAATTCATGATATCTGCAGCATACGGTATACCGACCTTATCCAGCACGACGACAAACGGGCTGTCGACGGTGCCTGCTGTCTGCCATGGAAGAAGTGCGGCCAGAACCGCAATGGATAAAACGAAAAAGACCATCGTTCTCCAAATAATATTTCGTATAGAACGAGGCAATGTTTTTTCAGGGCTTTCACTCTCTCCTGCGGCAATCCCTACAAGTTCTGTTCCTTGAAAGGAGAAATTGACCGTGACCATGGTTAATAAAATAGCAAAAACGCCGTTAGGAAATAGTCCGCCATGATCCGTCAAATGACGAAATAGAGGGGCTGGTTCTCCATCTTTCAGATGAATCATTCCGAAAATTGCGCCAATTCCAATGATAATAAATAATAGGATGGCAGCGACCTTAATGGCTGAAAACCAAAACTCGGTTTCAGCGAAGCTGCGAGCTGAGATGGCATTCACGGCAAATAAAATCACGCTAAATGCAAGACACCACAGCCAAACAGGGATATCTGGGAACCACCTTTGGAGCAAAATGCCTGCTGACGTAAACTCCAGTCCTATTGTACATGCCCAGCTAAACCAATAAAGCCAGCCGATCATAAAGCCTGTGGACGGACCTATATATTTGGTTGCATACTCCTGAAAGGAACCCGCTGTCGGCATCGCCACTGCTAATTCTCCAAGACAGAGCATCACCAAATACATTAACAATCCGCCAATGATAAAGGATAGAATGGCTCCCCCGGGTCCAGCCTGATGGATAATGAGTCCTGACCCAAGGAAAAGACCAGTACCAATGACGCCGCCTAAGGCAATCATAAAGAGATGCCTGCTTTTCATGGAACGTTCTAGTTCATTATGCTGTTCTTGGTTCAAATCCGCTTCCCCACTTTCACTCTTCTATTCATCATCCTTTGACAAAATTCGCTGTTCGTTGAAAGAGAAAGGGAGAAAGTGAAGGTTTCTCCCCCTTTGACATTTATGCTTGAAATAATGCTTCAATATGACCAATCGCCCAGTCTAAATCTTCTTTAGATATCGTGAGAGGCGGTGCAAAGCGGATGACGGTCTCATGGGTTTCCTTACATAACAGTCCTGCTTGTTTCAGCTTCTCACAATAAGGTCTCGCTGCCTCTGTCAGCTCCATGCCGATAAATAATCCGCGGCCGCGCACTTCCTTGATGACAGGACTTTGAATGCGCGTGAGTTTGTCTTTTAAGTATTCGCCAAGTTCCATAGAACGCGCTGCAAGGTTTTCGTCGATTAAGACATCCAGTGCAGCCAGTGACACCGCACACGCAAGAGGATTTCCGCCGAAGGTAGAGCCGTGAGATCCAGGGTTAAACACACCTAATATATCGCGGTTTGCGACCACACACGAGATTGGGAATACACCGCCGCCTAAAGCTTTCCCAAGAATCAGCATATCTGGCTCAATATCTTCCCAGTCGCATGCAAACATCTTGCCTGTTCGTGCTAATCCGACCTGAATTTCATCCGCAATGAACAGCACATGTTCTTTTTCACAAAGCGCCTTCGCTTCCTTCAAGAAGCCTTCTGGCGGCATGACAATTCCCGCTTCTCCTTGAATAGGTTCGATCAGAAAGGCTGCTGTTTGTGGTGTGATGGCTTCACGTAACGCTTCAATATCTCCGTAAGGAATCAGTTTAATGCCTGGAAGCATTGGACCGAAACCTCTTTGATATTCTGCTTCAGAAGAAAGGGAAACAGCCGTCATCGTTCTGCCATGGAAGTTACCGACGCACGCAATGATTTCTGCGCGATTGTCTTCGATTCCCTTGACGTCATAGCCCCAGCGTCTTGCTGCTTTGACAGCTGTTTCTACAGCCTCAGCTCCAGTATTCATCGGGAGTGCCATCTCTTTATTCGTCAGTTGACAAATTTTCTCATACCAAGGACCAAGCTGATCATTGTGAAAAGCTCTTGAGGTCAGTGTTACCCGGTCTGCCTGTTTTTTGAGCGCCTCAATAATGCGGGGATGGCGATGCCCTTGGTTCACTGCGGAATATGCACTCAGCATATCCATATATCGAATGCCTTCAGGGTCTGTCACCCAAACTCCTTCAGCCTCTGAAATCACAATTGGCAGCGGATGATAGTTTGCCGCACCGTATTGTTCGGTTTGTTGAATCAATTCATTTGTCTGTGTCATCGTCTATTCCTCCTTCTATAAGCTAGCCTCTTTTTCATTAGGTTCATCTACACACATATGATATGCAAGGATCGTGCCAACTTTCTGCCTGCATTATGGCGGTGATTGATCTGGTTTTTTATGCAAAATATTTTTGCATCTGCCAAATTTTTTAGAGGAAACCGCAAAATTTTTCATGTAAAATAGAGGTAACGTCTGGAGGTGGCGCAATGAAAGAAGATCAGTATACTGCAAAGCTCGAAAATGAGATTGATCTGTATAAACAAATGCTCGATTTAATAGATGTCGGGGTTCATGCAATTGACGAGAATGGCAATACTGTTGTCTATAATAAAAAAATGATGGAGATTGAGTCTTTGAAACGCTCTGATGTTCTCTATAAAAATGTATTAGACCTCTTCGTCTTCCAAGACGACATGCACAGTACGCTTGTCCAAGCGCTGCGTACAGGGAAACAAACCGTTCATGCAAAGCAGACGTATCATAATTACAACGGAAAAGAAATCACAACGATTAATCATACATACCCGCTCGTTCGAGACGGCCTCATCCAAGGAGCGGTTGAAATTTCGAATGATGTGACCAAGCTGGAACGGCTGATTCACCACAATATGAAGAAAAAAGGAAGCACGCGCTTTACCTTTGATTCCATTATTGGACAAAGCCCTGCGTTTTTAGAGGTGATTGAGCATGCAAAACGAGCGACACGCACTTCTTCCTATGTGCTCATTGTTGGAGAAACAGGAACAGGAAAAGAACTATTTGCTCAAAGCATTCATAACGGCAGCAGCCGGTCATCTGGACCATTTATTACCCAGAATTGCGCGGCACTGCCTGATCATCTCATTGAAAGTCTGCTCTTTGGTACACAAAAAGGGGCTTTTACAGGCGCAACTGATCAGCCCGGTTTATTTGAACAGGCGCAGGGAGGTACACTGCTGCTTGATGAGATCAACTCATTAAATCCTGGTCTTCAAGCAAAACTGCTGCGCGTATTACAGGAGAAACGTGTAAGAAGGTTAGGAAGCACAAAAGAAATCGCAGTTGATGTAAGAGTCATTGCCAATATAAATGAGGACCCTGTTGATGCAATCGCAGGCGGACGCATGCGCAAGGATTTATTTTATCGGCTGGGTATTGTCACCTTGTTTATTCCGCCGCTTTCGGAGCGAAAAGAAGATATTCCTACGTTTGTCAGTCATTTTATTCAAAAATACAATGAGCTGTTTCAAATGAAGGTGAAGGCGGCTGATGAAGAGGTACTAGCCCTTTTTCAAGCGTATGATTGGCCGGGTAATGTACGAGAACTGGAGCATGTGATTGAAGCGGGGATGAATATGATGATGGATGAGGATTCCTTAAGCATGCATCACCTTCCGTACCATTTTAGATTGAAGCATAGGGAAGGCCGTCCTGCAGCGCAATTACAGACGAATCCTTTGCAGCATACCAAAGCTGCTGACACGTTTATCTATACAAGCCCAGAACATACGACTGATTTTCAAACCCAAATGGAACGATTCGAAAGACAATACATCGTCCATTACTTAGAAAAAATGGACGATAATATTTCACAGACTGCAAAGATACTGGGCATGAGCAGGCAAAGTCTGCAATATCGCATGAAAAAACTGCATATTTCTCGTTCATAATAGAGCTGTGCCCTCATTCGGCACAGCTTACTGTGGTTCTGACTCTTCTGCCGGTTCTTGACTCACATCACTCAGCAGTTTTTCTACATTTTTTAAATGCGTGAGCATCGCTCTTTCTGCTTCTTCTGGCTGCCTTGCCATGACGGCTTTGTAAATATGTTCATGTTCTTTGTAAAGCTGCCGTATGGAGGCTTTTCTTGAAAACAAAACGACTTTCCTCGTCTCCCGCATTGTTTCTACCAGCAAGATGGAGAGCTGATTCATTAACGATTTTAATAAATCATTCTTTGAGGCTCTTGCTAAGGCGAGATGGAAGGAGAGGTCTGCCTCTTCACCAATTTCTTTATGTGCTTCCGCGAGTTTCATTTGTTCAAGTGCCTCACGCAGCTGATGAAGGTCATCGTCCGTTCGCATGAGCGCTGCCTTTTTAACAGCACCCGTCTCAATTATGGTTCTTAATTCAAGGAGCTGTGTGACATCATGCTGCTTCATCAAAAATGCAGGAGACAGACTAAATGTGAGCTGCTCAGGATCAAACTGCTTCACATACGTGCCTTCCCCTTGCTTCATCTCTATTAATCCGATCGCTTTGAGAGCAGACAGTGCCTCTCTTACAGCAGAACGGCTGACTTGAAAGCTTTCTGAAAGCGCTTGAACCGAATCTAACTTTTCTCCCGGAAGAAGCTCCCCTGTACGAATGGATTCAATTAATGCATCCGCAATTTCTTCATATATTTTTTTCGTTTTGATTTGTTTATATTTCAATTGGTCTCACCTCATCACTGTTGTCTATCCCTATCGGCTCATGCCCTATCTTATACTTTACCCCAAAATTTCCGTTCACACGTCCCCCTCTTTAATTTTCAAGAAATCTTCGGGCTGCCTTGCTTTCAACAAAAAAAGAAGCACGTGCCATGTTTTGGCAAGTACTTCTTTTTAATCATATCGCTTCCGCAGCGTAGAGGACGGAAGATTCATTTGTTCGCGATATTTTGCAATGGTTCTGCGTGACGCGCGGATGCCAAAGGTTTGCTGAAGCAGCGTCATGATTTGCTGATCTGAATACGGTTTTTTCTTATTTTCCGTTTGGATGAGCTCTGCAATGTGCGTTTTGACTGTGTAGCTGGACGCCTCTTCTAGCGAATGCCCTTCTAATTTTGCTTGGAAAAATTGTTTCATTTCCATGAGACCATAAGGGGTTTGCACCATTTTTCCTTTTACAGTCCGGCTGACTGTTGACTCATGGACTTGCAGTATATCTGCGATCCGCCTCATCGTAAGCGGTTTCATTTTGTGTTTCCCTGTAAGGAAAAAATCCGTTTGATGTGAGATAATCTCACGAACGACATGAGTCATCGTTTGCTTTCTTTGCTTCAGCGCTTGGACAAGCCAATTGTACTGCTTCTCTTTTTCCTTTAAATATGTGTATGCTTCATGCCTTTTTTGGTCTTGAATCATGGCGAAGTAGCCTTCATTCATTTCAACGTCTGGAAAAGCGCGCTGATTCAGCTCAAATGTGATGTGATCCTGCACCACAGTAATCGTCACATCAGGCTCTATATACACATGCTCTTCATCATATGAGAAATGAAGGCCTGGTCTTGGTTCAAGCTGTGACACTTCATCTTGTACCGCTTGAAGTGTTTTCATTGAAACGCCTGTTTTCGCCGCAATTTCCTTCCAAGCCTTTCTGGCAAAAAGAAAGAAATGCTCTTCGATGATCAGCTCGGCTTCATACCAGCGCTTCTTTTTTCTTCTCAGCTGAAGGAGGATGCACTCCTGCAATGATCTTGCGCCAATCCCGGCAGGCTCTAGCGATTGCAGCTGATGAAGGACAGCTTCTACTTCTTCAGCTGGCACCTCTAAGACAGCTGCCATCGCGTCAATCGGTTCATTTAGATAGCCATTGGAATCAATGGAGTCAATCATAAAGTGAAAGATTCTTTGATTCTTTTCACTTAAATTCAAATCAATCGCCTGTCTTTTTAAAACCATTTGCAGGCTTTCTTTTTGATGCGTTCGATACGGCTCTGTCATTCGACCTTGTGATTTTTTATGATAAACTGGTTGGTAGCTGTCCGTGTCTTTCCGCTCAATCAGAGGGTTCTCAAGTGCTAACTGGTCAAGATACTCGCCGAGCTCTGTGCAATTCAGCTGCAGCAGCGTAATGGCCTGCCTGAGTTCTGGTGTGAGCACCTGCTTTAATACCTGTTCTTGTTGCAGTTTAAGGCTCATTGTCTCCCCTCCCTCTCATCATTTTACATGAAGATTGACGGACCGTATATACGAAATAGGAGTGATTTCTATGTCTGAACTTTTTTCCGTTCCATACTTTGTCGACAACTTGAAGCAGCACATCGCCATGAACCAAAATGAAGACAAGATTCATGCCATGAATGCCTATTACCGCTCAGTGGTGTCAACGCTTGTTCAAGACCAGCTGACCAAAAATGCGGTTGTATTGAAGCGAATTCAGCATCTTGATGAAGCCTATCAAAAGGTGAAAAAAGAAAGCGAATGAACGAAAAAGAACACCCTTTGTCAAGATGGCAGAGGGTGTTTATCATGTGCGAAAAGCTTCTGATCCAGCCGCGATTTATACATCATCAAAAAGCCAGACCGCCCTACAGTATAGATAATAAAAGCAAACCATAGACCATGATTGTGCCAAATGGGCGTGACCGCGGTTTGAACGACGATAAACAAAATCATCGCAAACAGCATCGAATTTCTAACAGGGGCAATTTCTGTCGCACCTGTAAATACGCCGTAAATGACCAAACCGAAACAAGCTGCAAACGGATAAAGAACAAGCCAGTCTGCATAGCGTAATGTCACATCAAGCAGCTGAGGGAGATTTGTAAACAAGTTCAATATCGGCTCTTTTAATAGAAAGTAAACCGCCGCAATGACACATGCCATGACAAGTGCCCATTGCCTCGAAAGGGTTAAGGTTTTTTCATAGAGGTTGCGGTCATTTGCACCAACTGATCTGCCAACAAGGATGCTGGACGCATTGGCAAAACCATCGAACAAATAAGCCATGATGTAGTGAATTTGAAATAAGATGGCATTGGCTGCCAGCATCTCTGTACCAAAAGAAGCACCTTTTGCCGTAAACATGTTGATGACCACTAGCAGACAGATCGTGCGGATAAACAAATCTTTATTCACATGAAACATTTTCTGCAATGCCTGTGTATCCACGATTTTCTTGATGGATGGCATCTGGAATCCGTTTGATGAATGCTTCATGATGATCCATGCCCCTATCACAAAAGCGGTTAGTTCAGACATCAATGTCGCAGCCGCAACTCCTTTGACCGCAAACGAAAACACATGAACAAGCAGAAATGCAAGAGCCATATTCATGACATTGATCAAGATTTGTAAAGAAAGGGCTTCTTTCATTTTTGCCATCCCCATCAGCCAGCCCAATATAACATAATTCATTAAAGTAAATGGCGCGCCCCAAATGCGAATATGAAAATAGTCTGCAGCAAATTGACGGACATCAGCATCAGGAGAGATCACTAGAAAAGCAGATTGAATGATCGGCCATTGCAGGGCAATAAAACAAAGTCCAATGATGATGGCGACGAAAAAAGGTCTAGAAAAGCAAGAACGCCCTGCTCCTCATTCTGCGCTCCGTTTGCCTGGGCGGCAAAAGCAGATGTACTGACCCGCAAAAAACCAAACAGCCAATATAATGTACTGAAAATGAGACTGCCGACCGCAACGCCTCCAATGTAAGCGGGATTTGCGAGCTGACCGACAACCGCTGTATCAACAGCTCCAAGTAATGGAGTGGTCATCGTTGAAATCGTTAAAGGAATGGACAAAGCTAAATACGCTCGATGGTTCACACTGCCACCTGCCTTTCATGAAAAATAGCCTCTTCTAAAAGAGGCGCAGATTGTCTGTAAAGGGCCAAAATCTTTCTTTTCGCCCTTTGTCTTTTTTTCAGCGTGAGACCTACACGATGAAGCATTGATAAAATGAAATTTTACCGAACCGGTCTGCCAATCGTTCGTGACAAAGGATGGTCTGCAAGCATTGCCTCTCTCATTTTTCGCACCGCTTCCTTTTCTGATGAAAAGAATTCATCCTTTGATTGAAATTGGGCAATAAGCTCTCCTTGATCAAGGATCGCCAATTGATCACATAAGTGATAGGCTGCTGTTATATCATGTGTAATAAATAAGTAAGCCACACCCAGCTCCTTCTTTAATTCTACTAGTAAATCTAAAATGACAGCCTACGTCACCATGTCTAAGCTGCTGACAGATTCATCAAGTACAATGAGCTTTGGCTGGAGCAATAAAGCTCTAGCAATGTTGATCCTTTGCAGCTGGCCGCCGCTGAATTGGTGCGGATATTTAGACAAATCCTTTTCACCGAGCCCGACTCTTTCCAGCCAGTGAATCAGTACGTTTTTACGTTCCTTCCGGCTCATAGATTCATAGTTTTCAAGCGGTTCAGATAAAATTTGTTCGACTGTCCACCTTGGATTTACCGCCGAATAGGAATCCTGAAACACCGCTTGCACATGCCGGCGAAAATGCTTACGTGTTTGCTGATCTGCACGATAGACATCCTGACCTTCAAAAAGCACCTGCCCAGCTCTTGGTTTCTCTAAACCAAGTATGATGCGGCCAAGAGTACTTTTTCCTGCGCCGCTTTGTCCCAGCAGCCCAAGGCATGTGCCTTCTTCAATATTCAAATCGACGCTTTTCAGGACAGGAGCTGCGCCTTTTTTTCTCATTAGAAACGACCGGCTGGTGTATGCATGACTGACTGCTTTCACTTCTAATAAATGCAAGGACCTTCTCACCTCAAATCGGGCAAACAGCTGGGATGGATGGACGAGCTGCTAATAGTTTTTTTGTATAATCATGCTTTGGTTGTTCAAAAAGCTCAAGAACTCCTGCCTTTTCAACAATTTCTCCTTGTTTCATGACGACAACTTGATCTGCCATTTCAGCAATGACACCAAGATCGTGGGTAATGAGTAAAATGGCCGTTCCATAGTCATGACGAATTTGGTTCAGATGCTGAAGAACCCGTTTCTGATTGTGTACATCTAATGCAGTTGTCGGCTCATCTGCAATGATGAGGGGCGGGTGCATACAGGCAGCCATGGCAATCATGACACGCTGAAGCATCCCCCCGCTTAATTCAAAGGGATACTTGTTGAACAGCTTGTCTGGCTGCGGCAGGTTCATTTGCGCTAACGTATCCATTGCCTGTTCTCGTGCCTTCCTTTTACTGACAGCAGTATGCCGGCGGATGGTTTCAATCAGCTGATGGCCGATTGTCCATACCGGCGTAAAACTGTTCATTGGATTTTGCATAATATACGAGATGTCTTTGCCCCGAATGGACCGCATATCCTTTTCACTTATACCGATCAATTCTCGTCCCTGTAATGTGATACTGCCAGTGTGATCGACGGCAGAATGAGATGCTCCCATGTTCCAATCCCTTCAACTGGTAAGAGGTCAAGTTTCACTGAAAAAAAAGAAGATGAGCAAATACCCCAAGACAAACGTCGGGATAGATGCTCCTAAGAAAGAAATAAGCCATCTCACATGATCAACGGCACCATTTTTCCTCATGCCGCTGAAAAAGCCGAGCGGAATGCTGACACAAATAGCGATCAGCAGACTGGTAAGCGCCAATTGAATTGTCGCCGGTATTCGATAAATCACCTCATCAACGACAGGCTGATTGGACATATACGACCGACCGAAATCAAGGTGAATGACTTTTTCAATGGTATGAAGATACTGCATATAAAATGGCTCATCTAAGCCGAATTCACTTCGTTTTTTTGCGCTAATATTTCATCTGCAGGCTGGATATGAGCCGCTGCTAAATATGCCTCAGCCGGGTCAACTGGCGAGAGGTGAATCATACCAGTTGTGAGCAGTGTGGCTAATAAAAATACAGGAATAATTGATAGCAATCGTTTGACAATATAGCGGCCCATTTCCTTACCTTCCTTCTGTTACTTCAGCTTAATGCCTGTGAAAGGATGTTCATCACGATTTGCAGGGAATTCAAAGTCCTTCACAGCTTTTTGATAAACGGCTGTCTTTTTAAAATAAGAGATTGGCACAATTGCCCCTTGATCCTGTAAAGAGGATAAGACAGACGAATACAATGCTTTACGTTTCTTTTCATTTGTTGTGGATGGAATTTCCGTCATTTCTTTGATCAGCTTTTCCTTATTTGGATAGGCTGAAATGGCTTCTTTGAATCCAAAGCCATCTGATGATAGAACGTTCATAAATGTATGCGGATCATATGGCGCTCCGTAGTTGCTAAAGAAGTTCATATCAAACTTATTGGCTTTAAAGCGTTGAACCTGTGTGGCCAAATCTACACCCTCAAGCTTGACACCGACACCAACGGCTGCCCATTCTGCTTGAAGCGTTTCCGCCATCGCTTTTTGAATCGATTCCGCTGAGTCATACATCATACTAAACTCAAGCTTTTTCCCATCTTTTTCACGAACGGATTTTCCTTTTGGAAGTGTCCAGCCCGCTTCATCCAGCAATGCTTTGTCCACATCATATTTGAAAGACTTCACTTGAATATCTGACGTATACGGCATGTTAGTCGGCAGGATATGATCTGCTTCATCTTCTAAACCAGAGGTGACCCCTTCTACCATTGATTTTTTATTGAAGGCATATTGAAGGGCATGACGCACTTTCTCATCTGACAGCTGATCCACTTTTGTGTTCATAACAAGCTGTCTCGTTGCAACAGGCTCTGACATTTTCGTTTCATACTTGCCGCTTGCCTCCAGCTGTTTGTAGGAATCAAGGCTAATGGTTCCTTCTCCGTAAAGTAAATCCATATCACCTTTTCAAATGCCATGACTCTCGTTTCCGCATCTGGGATGACCTATACCTTGATTTCTTTTACCTTTGGTTTTTCTCCCCAATAATGATCGTTTCGTTTGAAAATGGCATAATCATCTTTCTTATATGTTTTAAAACCCAAGGGCCTGTCCCCACTGGTTTTTCAATTCCTTTTGACGTATCTCCGTTTTTAGGGAAACCTGCTTCACCTAAGAAACGAACTGGACGAACAACGGCTAATTCTTGCACAGTTGGATAATATGGTGCTGTTAATGTGAGTTTAAATGTCTTTTTATCAACGGCTTCTGTCTTTTTGATTTTCTTAATGACACCTAACCAGCTATGTAAATCTTTATTTTTTAAAATTGTATCGAAGTTCTTTTTGACAATGTCCGCATTAAATTCAGAGCCGTCTGAGAATGTCACTCCGTCTCTTAAATGGAACGTATACACCTTGCCATCCTTTGAAACATCCCATGATTTCGCTAATTCAGGTTTCAGCTTACCATTCTTTTGATAGCTGACCAACGGCTCATAAATCATTGATTGCGCAAATAATTGTGATGGGTTGTATACGTGTGGATTCATTTCACCAATATCTCTTGGCCACGCCATTGTGATCATATCAGGATGATCCTTATTGCCTTCTGCTCCATTGTTTGAGAGCATCCTACTAGTAAAAAGAAAATAAGCAGGAATGGTAACACTGAATTTATTTTAATTTTCGGAAAATTTATCCAAATAGACATAAGTTGTTCCTCATAATTGATAATGATAATCATTTTCATTTAAGGAGGAAGGAAGCCGTTGGCAATATCATATTTGAAACGAAATGACAATACTTATTCCTATTTATTCCATAAATTGAGGAATTTGATAGAAAGAGAGGCAGGCTGCTTACGAATGAGCAGCCCGTGAAGAGGTAAATGTTTTTTCTCGCAGCATGTCATGGAGTATATGGATGATACGTTCCTGATCTGCATCTGTCATGCTCGTTCCAGACGGAAGACAAAGCCCCCGCTCAAATAACAGCTCAGATACAGGAGTGCCTTTTTCCGCAGTATAAAAAGGGCAATGACGAAAGAGCGGCTGCTGGTGCAGCGGCTTCCATACATGCCTTGCTTCGATTTGTTCTTTTTCTAAAGCACCAATGATATCTGCTGGAGACAATTGTGTGTCACGATCAATGGTCAATGCCGTCAGCCAGCGGTTGGATTTCGTTTCTTGATACTCCGGCATCAAATGAAAACCCTCTGATTTTGATAAAGCGTCCTGATAACGCTGGAAAATGCGGCGCTTTTGTTCAACACGCTCGTCCAGCACTTCCATTTGAGCAATCCCGACCCCTGCTAAGAGGTTGCTCATGCGATAGTTGTATCCCATCTCTTGATGCTCATAGTGCATGGCTTGTTCTCTGGCCTGTGAAGCAAGAAAGCGGCATCGTTCAATCGCAGCTTCATCATCACTCACAAGCATTCCGCCCCCTGATGTTGTAATGATTTTATTTCCATTAAAAGAATAGATACCGAACCTGCCCATTGAGCCGCTTTTTCTTCCTTTATAAAGCGCACCTAACGATTCAGCCGCATCCTCAATGACTGGTACATCATATGCTTCAGATAGAGCCATGATCTCGTCCATTTTTGCACTTTGCCCATATAAATGGACAACGATAACCGCGCGAGGTTTTCTCCCAAGACGTTTTGATTCAACTAAGGCTTTCTCTAAAGCAAGCGGGCACATATTCCATGTCTCCCTTTCAGAATCAATAAAAACGGGCTCCGCTTGTTCATATAAAATCGGATTTGCCGTTGCAACAAACGTGAGGGTGGAACAAAAGACAATGTCTCCTTTTTGCACACCTATCAGCTTTAAAGCAAGGTGAATTGCTGCTGTTCCTGAAGATAAAGCCGCTCCTGTCTTCACTCCTGCATAATCCGCCACTGTCTGTTCAAATTCATTCACAAGTGGTCCAAGCGGCGCAATCCAGTTGCTCTTGAAGGCTTCCTCTATTTTGAGAGACTCTTTTCCGCTCATATGCGGAGGAGATAAGTAAATTCGCTTCCTTTCTTTCATCAATTTCCACCTTCTTTCCGATCTTTAATTTCCATTGCAGGAATTCCTACAGCGACCTTCTGATCATGTATATCTCTTGTCACTGCTGCTCCAGCACCAATGACCGTCCAGCTTCCAATCGTTGTACCGGGTGTCACCACGGCACCAGCCCCAATATGGACACCTTCCCGCACGGAAACACCGCCAGTCAGCACCGCGCCTGGTGACAGGTGCACAAACGATTCGAGTTTGCAGTCATGCTCGACGATAGACCCTGTATTTATAATCGTATGCTCACCGATGGCTGCATCTGCTTGAACCACTGCCCTTGCCATCACGACAGTCCCCATTCCAATGACAGCTGACGGACTCATCACCGCCTCTGGGTGAATGAGTGTGGCAAATGCTGTATCTTCAAATGAGAGGCGTTCCTTCATGAGCTGTCTGATCTCATTTTGCCCGATCGCAATCAGCCATTTCATATGAGGCATTGTCTCTCTCAGCTGCTCACTCATGGAGATCGGTCCATACAAAATCCCGCTTTGATTGACCGTCTCTTCAAATTGATCATCTAACACCGCACATAGTGAGTAATCGGCATGTGCAAAAATGAGATCTTGGATGACTTTGCTATGTCCTCCGGCCCCAATTAAACCAATGGTTTGTTTCTTACATATCGGTTCCTTTGAATTTTTCAGCTGTGGCATGATCCGGTTGCTGCACCCCCTCTGTTTTCATGACCTTCAGCAAGGTCATCCATAAAATTTTCATATCGAGCCAAAACGATTGATGCTCGACATACCAAAGGTCATAGGTGAATTTCTCCTCCCATGAAAGCGTGTTTCGGCCGTTCACCTGTGCCCATCCTGTTATGCCGGGCTTCACAAGATGACGCCTTGATTGTTCTTCTGTATACATAGGTAAATACTCCATCAAAAGTGGTCTTGGCCCGACAAGACTGAGCTCTCCTTTGAGTACATTGACTAGCTGCGGCAATTCATCAAGACTAAGCTTTCGAATCAAGGCGCCGGTTTTTGTTAATCGCAGATGATCTGGCAGCAGCACCCCATGTTCATCGCGTTCATCGGTCATCGTCCGAAATTTATATAGCATAAAAGGCCGGCCATACAGACCAGGCCGCTTCTGACGAAACACCACAGGCGTTCCAATTTTCCATCTAATCAGTCCATAGATGAGAAGAAAAAGAAGACTGCCTGCGATGAGCAGCGTCAATGCCACTGTCACATCTATCACTCTTTTCATTATTGCATCTCCTTTTCATATTAGCGGAAGACCGCATGTTTTACCTTATGCATCAGCTGCATCCGCTCTCGTTTCGTTCCTGCAAACAGATACAAGTAGCCCATATAGAGAATGAAACAAAGCCCGCCAATACAAAACAGCTCCCACCATGAAGTCACGTTATATACCGCCTGAATCCCCGCACAGATGCCCCAAATAAATAGCCCTCCAGCAAGTGGAACCAGCGTATGCTTGTAAAAGATGGTACGTTTCTGATTCGTGATCCTGGCCGTATAAAAAGGCAGAAACACGATATTTTTAATCAATAAAACCATTGCCCCTGCTGATGCAATGCCATATAAACCAAGCTGCAGCATATGAGTCAATCCATAGGCAAAAAGCACATTAGACACACCTAATATAAGGGTGACAACCGCAGGAACTTTCAATCGATTAAACACGGTCGGCACATATGTGAGCGGTAAAAACATCAAGGTTAAACATAAATAAGCCGCATGAATCATAAGAAGCCATTTCAGTTCTTCAAAGGCAGACCCAAGCCATAAAAGCATGAGCGGACCAGCGAGACCTCCTAGAAGTGCAGCGGGGAACGCAACAAATAAGCCGCTCCACTTAATGGCGTTTGCAGCATATTGAATGAGTCCCTCTTTGTCCTGGTTCGAATAAAATTTCGTGATCGTTGGTGCAAACACAACGGCCAGTGTCCCTGCCAATGTGCGTAATAATAATGGGAACTGTAAAATCGCCGCATACTGGCCCGTCGCTTCCGCTCCAATGAGCAAGTTGGTCATCAATAAATCAATTTGTAAAAACAACAAAATCCCCATTTGCTCAAATGAATGCCAGACCCCTGATCGAACAAGAGTGAGACTAGACGAGAATGAGACGTGCCGCCACTTAAACGAAAACCAAGGGATGAGTTTCTTAAAATAATAGATCCCGATTCCCATAGCCGCTAAGCTTCCAATGACGGCCGCAAGCGGGATATGCCAAATGGCTGGTGTCGTCCATGTAAACAGCATGACAATCACCAGTGCCCTCAAAAACATTTGAATTGCCTGTCCAACACTTGATACATAGAGCTTATTCGCATAAAACGGTGCAGCCCCAATACCAGACATGACGAAATTGAGTAAAAATAAAAGACCCCCTAAAATAAAGGCAGTCTGTGTGTCTTTTGCGAGATGAACAGGCACATGAAGCCACTCAATCAGCTGATGAGACATGAAAAGACAAAGCAAAAAGAGACTAATAGATAGTAAAAACGAACTAACAAAATAAGAAGCGAGATAGCGCTGCGCCTTCTCTATCTCTCCTTTATGAGCCGCCACAGAAAAAAAACGCACAACAACCGCACTTAACGAAGCCGTAATGACCGATAAATAATTGATCATATTTTGCGTCAGATGGATTAAGCCGAATGCTTCCACCCCAAGCGTATGAACAATATAAGGTGTTAAACAAACAGACATGAGCATCATCAGGACAAACGTGATGAAGTTCGCACTGGCATTGTAAAGAAACGCTCGATTCATTGTGCTTTCACGCAGCGTTTAAGAGCCCTCATCCAGCTTCCTCTCCCTTTTGACCGCTTGTTTTCATCAGCTGATGAACGGCCTCTTTCACAGCGGTCTCATTTGGTTCTTTTAAAAGGGTCATAAACGGAAGGTGAGCCACCCACTCAAATCCCTCCATCACCTTATGATCAAACGATCTAAGAACCACACACGGTGTATGAGTGATCACACAAAAGATCATGCCATGCAGACGATCTGTCACGACGACCTGCGCTTGTTTTAACTCCGTCCACAAAGACGTTAACTCCTCTAAGCGAGTTGTTCGATCGACTCGTCTGCCAATTGTCGTTGTGATCAAACCGACTTGATCATATGTCTCTTGGATATGCTGCTGCAGCTGCTGGCGCTCCTCCTTTGTGAGATATGCTTCTTGATCCTCACGCAGACAAAGCAGAACCCCTTCACGTGTTTCATCCTTTGATGATTCGTCTAATGACAGCACCATATCAGGCTGTTTCCACACATCTTGATCAGGAAAATGAAGCTTCATCCATTCATAGGTTGTTTGATCTCTTGCCATGAGGAGCAGTCTTGGATGCTGACTATACGTGTGAATGGCGCGGCGTTCCTCTCGTTTCCCTCTCTTTGTTTCTGTAAAATGTACAGTAGCAGGCAGCTGGATCATGGGATAGGACTTGAAGGTCTTGATGATAAATTGTCTCGTCCATTCTTCGTACCGGTATAAATCACCCATATTGCCCCCACCGATCATACAGACGATGTCTTCTGGATGCCGGCTGCGCTTTAGCGGACGGGCAAGGCGATAGATCTCTTTCATGTCCACTTCTATGATGTCATAGGCTGGAAAGTGTTTCTTTAAAAAACAATAACTCGCATAGGCAATCGCATGATCCCCTAAATTATCATGGCCCGGCAGCAGCGTGAGAATGATTTTCTTCTGATGACTCAGCACTGGCAGCCTTTGGCGGCTCAGTCTATACTCAAGCGGATATTTGATCTTTAAGAGCAGCCACTCTGCGGTTTTTGCCTTCAATTGCTGCACTGTCAATTCCATCACCCCTATTTCCTTGTCTGATATTCGATCCATTTTTGATAGCTAGAAGCCGCGGCAGAAAGCGGATAAACCAATCGACACTTAGCAAGAAATAAAATCATTCGCTTTCGTACTGTGAGCTTCGATGGTTCCACTTGTTTGACGGCATGCTGAAAAGCATCGTGTGTCACCATTTCCCGCATGTGATTAAGCTTTTCCTGAATAGAGAGATCATTTTGGCTCTTCCATTCGTTGAGCATACAATGAAGTGTATGATTGACGATAAAAAAATCTAATGCTTTCTCATACAGAGAGATGTCATCATGCTCTTTTAAAAACGAACGCTGTGCATGATAAAAAGTCAGTCCATGATGAAAATACTGCTTCTGATATCGCTGCACAATAGATGACAGATGAACCCTGTAATAATAAAGGGGCTCATGAACAAAAGCGATGCTGCGTGATAAAGAAAAACAGCGCAGCGTCACATATTGATCTTCAATGTTCTCAAGCTCACCCCGCAGCGGAAATCGAATGTGGTGTTTTTCCATAAAGGCACGCCGATACAGCTTATTCCATGAGAATCCAGTCAAGTCTCCTTGTAATAACGCTTTGATTAAATCCGTTTTATCAGCTGAGCGCTTGTCTAACAGCGTGGTTGGTATCGTTCGCTTTGACTGTTCAAATTTGATCCAATACTCACTCACAACAAGATCTGCCCCGGTCATTTCGGCTTTTTCATACATAGCTTCACAGTAATGAGGAGCGAGAATATCATCTGAATCCACAAAGGCGAGATACGTCCCTTTCGCTTCCTCGATGCCCCGGTTTCTCACAGCACCTAACCCTTGATTAGGTTGATGGATTACCCGGAAACGCTCATCATGCTCAGCAAACGCTTCAAGCCATTCACCGCTGCGGTCGGTCGATCCATCATTGATAAGAATGACTTCTATATCGGAAAAGCTTTGCTCTGCAATTGATTGAAGACATTGCTCCACATATTGACTCGTATTGTAAACTGCGACCAATAGACTGATAGCTGGCATTACAGCATGCCCCACCTTTCTTCAAATCTACTTTGTAAAAATCGTTCTATACGGCAAAACCGAAGAATCGAACGGCATCAGCATGATGCTGTACAGAATATAGCAAACAGCAATCCCTACATACATAAACACATTAGACCGCTGATCAAAAATGCGTGTGAAATATGGCAGTAAAATGAGCTGATACAAGCCAAAATAAATATGAAATCTTGCATAAATGACATCCTTCGTTGCAAGGATGCCAAACAAGAAACCAAGCAAACAAAAATTCACAATGTAATCACTCTCTGGCGTCAGCTCTCGAATTCGTTTTCGATAAAAAAAAGCAAGCAGGAGCGGCAAAATCAAGACACCTATTTTTGTCACATTCATTCCATTCGTATTCGTTGTGAGCCATTCCTCGTAATGACCATATGAACTGCCTTGCAGCATCACGACAAACACCGAGACAAAACGGTCATAAAGAGCGGTTAAGCCTAAGAACACCAGGCATAAGACCAGCATCATCCAAGACCAAGCCTTTGTTCTCACAATAAAATACACAGGAATCATGATGAGAGCTGATGAATGAAACAATGAACATACAAGGACGAGCGGAAAATACAATGTCCACTGACCATTGATTACAAGACGGATGGCATAAAAAAGAACCGCCGCTACCATATACTGACGCATGCCATTAAACGAAGCGTAATAATGAAAGGTGCCGAGAAAAAGCAGCATACTCAGCTCAAAAGGACGTCCATATTGAATGAGCGTCTTGATAATAAAAAAATAAGTGATGGCTCCGACTGAGATATACATGATTTGCGGATCGTGTGACAGTTGATTAAGCATCCATAAAATAAACGTAAACCCTGGATCCGTTGCAGCCTTATCCACACCGAATCCGAATATATGCCAAGGCCTTTCATAGTTGATGGAGAACTCATACATCTGTCCATATGTGACAAAATCGGTTCCTACTTTATACCGAATACCAGCTACGATACAAAGAAACAGAAACGGAAAAAACACCAGAAGCTTATTAGGCCGCCATCCGCTTTGAATGGTATCATCACGCCTGCCGTAAAATGCGGCAAAGCTCGACCATAAATAGACCATGATCATGTTCACCAAATAAACCGCCATCTGCCAATCCTTCCTTACAGTCCGTATAGATTCATCACACGTGTAATATTCTGTTTCACATCAAATCCTCTTTGTTCAAGCTGGGTGGTAATGGTTTCTTGAAGAGGAGGTTCTGCATGATATGCTTCAAGCACCGCCTTCATCCATTCATGCGCGGAATCTCGCAGCGACATCCTTTTCACAAGCCCGCAGCCTAAATCTACTTCCTCTGTAATATGATCTGAAATCACACAAGGCAGACCAGATGCCTGTGCTTCCACTAATACAAGCGGAAGACCTTCAAACAAGGAAGGCATCACAAAAACATCAAATGCTTTCATATATTCTGGAACGTCTGATACGACGCCTGAAAAAACAATGTCGTCTAACAAGCCGGCCTTTTCCGCATATGATTCAACCACCTGCCTCAGCGGTCCTTCCC